>WLWH01000304.1_pt1 | contig 41514 bp, 37 predicted proteins | sample 6712741 | NCBI WGS metagenome assembly WLWH01 (sample SAMN12718694, study PRJNA515312) | sponge metagenome | isolation source: marine sponge | host: Mycale hentscheli | place: New Zealand: South Island, Marlborough, Capsize Point | collected 2003-05-01 | reverse complement strand
TGTTGAGGATTTTGGTACAGGTTTAGATCATCATGATGTAGAGAATATTATCAGTAAGTATGGTAAATCTACCAAACGTAATAGTGATACAGAACTTGGTATGATGGGTCTTGGTTTCAAGGCCCCTCTAGCTTATGCTAGTAGTTTCTATTTTACATGTAGAAAAGATGGTATGGAACGTAAGTACATGATGTATGAAGGTGAGGAAACAAACACTATTGATTTAATTAATGAAAATCCCACAACAGAGTGCAATGGTGTAAAAGTTACTGTACCAATTAGATGGGGTGATAAATATGACTTCTATAATAAAATTAAACAGCAACTTGCATACTTCGAGGATGTATATTTTAATGTAGATGATATTGATAATGAATTTACTATTCATAGATCTAAGTTATTTCAGTTTTCTGAATTAGCTAAGGATGATAAACTACATATATGTCTTGATAATGTATATTACCCTCTTGATTTTGATAAGATGGGAATAGATTCTATATACATTCCTGTTGCACTAAGATTTAGTCTCACTGATGGTATATTTCCAACACCTAACAGAGAGTCTCTTATATACACTAAGGAAACTAAGGAAACTATAAAGTCTAAGTTAACTGAATTTGCTAATTATTGTGTAGAGAAATACAATGAAGGTGTTTCAGAAAATAGTAAAGATGTAATATCTTATCTAGATTATTACTGGAGTAAGAAAAGAATCTGGAATGTGCTTGGAACTAAATTTGATCTAAACAGTTTACAATCTTTTATTACAACACCTTTTGCTAAGCCAAAACTTGAAGGAGTAGATAATTTTGATATTACTAAGTTTGCTAATCATGAATATGCATATTTTACAGGAGAATATCGTGTTACATATAGATGTGAGAATGATAGAATGTATAAGGTACAGGAGAATCATTGGCACCATAATGTAAATTGGAAAAATATGGAAGAGTATCCATATCTTATAGAAACATCTTTAAAAGGACATAAGAAAAGCTATCTTAGAGAAATTTGTGGTGAAAAAGTAAATAGTGAAGGGAATAAAGTTAGACGAACTTACTTTATACGTAAAGTAAAGCCATATTCACTTATGAAAAATGGTAATAAAACAAGAGATTGTTACTATACAATTCTAAATCTAAATCTTTATGACAAGAGTATGTGGAGAACTATAATTAAGGAGTTTCAATATATTCAATCATTATTGTTTAAAGATATTGTAGGTATAAATACAATTGAGATTCCTGAACAATGGTTGCTGGATAAAAGAGCTCAGACTTCATCTAAGAGAAAGAGTACAATGGACTCTAAAGGTGTAAAAGTTGAAGGAGATTTTAACTGTAAAGTTGCTGAAGACTTACTTAGAGAAAATGGTGGTAGAAACTGTAAGTTTGTCTCAGGTCGTATAAATATTGACACTGTAGAAAAAGGTGGAGATACTTTTGTCTATACTTCTCACGATGAATATATGAAGTTAGATAATTTGTACCATGATACTAAGTTCTTACCAATTAAATATATTACATTTTCAAATCGTGAAATGGAATCTTTAGAAAAGTCTCCTAGCGTGGATAATTTAGTTAAATATGAAGATTTCATAGCAGGACATAGTCTATTTATTAGATTTGTAACTGCAATGTATTGTAATATTAACGTAAGGAAATGGGAGTATATATATAGAGCTAAAACAAATATAAATTCAATTAAATCTAAGTTTTCTGATAAGCTTATGGAAATTGAATCTTATAGAGACAAGAATATTGGCAGCAGTAGATATAACTATTTTGATAAAACTAAACATTTTCTAGACAATGCTAAAGAACAGAAACTGTTTAATGATAAGATGAAAGATATGGTTGATGATATGGATAAATTTATCGAAGATAACATTTATATAGCTACATTATCAAGAGCTATTGCATATGGAGGAACTGAGAACAATAAATTAATAGATTGTATGGCTCAGTTATTTAAATGTAATGGAGTTGGTTGGAACGCAAGTTATGTATTTCTAAAAGATAGGGTAAAAGAAAGTGAGTAGTAGTAGGGGAGATTATTTTTTAGTCTCCCTTATTTTTTGTATATTAATTAATAAATAAAAACAATTAAAAATGAGTAAATTTCTAAGTTTAGAATGGTTCAAGAACAGAGTGGATCATTCAATTGAAAAAGTTATCGAGAAGAAACTTGATAAACTAGTTGAAGAGGTAGACAACAATGATTCTCCTCAAGGAAAGCCATATAACAGCATTAAATTAGTAAATGATGTACTAACTATTGTACTGTCTGATGATTCTATAATATCTAAGGTGAATGCCACTGAAGATGATTATCATGCTGCAGAGTCAGCTAACACTATTGGAGATCTTTATACAATCGTTAGTGATCCTAATGTTGTTTCTGAGATTGCAGAAAGAGATAGATCAGAAAGAAGACTAAAGGCTCTTAGAAAGGGCCTTGCTACTCTAGAAGAAAGTGGTGAGTTTGTACTTGATGGAGATTCAGTATATTTTAAAGGTATATCTAGATCTCTACCGCAGCTATTAGTTGAAGAACTAATTAATGAGGTGAGTCGTGCTGAAGCTTTAGGTATTCCATTAAATGATCATGATGGATATCAGTCTCTTAAACGTTTCTTTATGTGGTGTGCACTTAATCCAAGAGCTGAGGTTGCACATGAACTGTATAGATTCTTGAAAGAAAACAGCTTTCGTATAACTAAGCAAGGGTTCTTTGTAGCACTTCGTAATGTTGTTACACTACATGGATCTCCAGAGCTTGTGCACTTTATATCTAATACATATAACAAAGTGAAAGCTGTGTGGAAGAAGAGTCCAGATGACTACACTGTATTCTTACAAGATGGTGAGTACAAGATTGTACACGCAGATAAATTGTATAATGAAGAAACTCATACTACTACAGTGTGTCCAGATTGCGATGGGGAAGGTGGTTATTATGATGATGGTGACTGTTATGAAGATGAAGATGAGTGGAATGAAGGACATTGGGTAGAATGTGATACATGTGGTGGTACAGGTGAGGTAGAGCCTTATGAGTATACAACTTCTATAAAAGTAGATCATGGAGAGGAGATAGGTAAACTTACAGCTCTATACTTAGATCTACCTAACAGACATGAGAATCGTTTTACAGATGATTGGACTAAAACATTTGACATACGTATTGGTAAAGTGGTGAACATGCCACAAGAAGATTGTAACTGGTCAACACAAGATTGTGCTGCAGCTGGTTTACATTTTACTTCTGACCAGATACATTATGTAGGATGTGGTGATCAATCTGTTCTCGTTCTTATCAATCCTATGAAGGTTGTTGGTATTGGTTCACATAAAGGTAGATGTTATGAGTATTTACCAATTATGACTGTACCAAGACAGGAAGCTACAGAGATACTTCATGACAATCAGTTTGATACTCTTCAATTAGATGAAGTGTATGCTGTACGTGAACTTGATGACTTACAAGCTAAAGTGAAAGAAGGTTTTGCTAAGGAGTCTAATAAGTATGAGTTTAGCTTACCAAATATATCTTCTATAGATGTACGTAATATTGTTGGGAGTCTTGAAGAGATGAAGGCTGAGATTACTGCAAGAGTTAGGATGGTAGATTAATAAATTAGGGGATAACATTTATTTGAATTATATTTGTTATCCCTTTAATTTTAAAATTATGGCAAAGAAACCAAAGAAACCCAGAGTACCTCGCACTAGAAATGCTGGAACAATGACAGAATCAGCATTTTGGTCTATGATTAGAAGTGCACTAAGACAAAAGAGTAGATGGTGGAAACCAATTTCTGAATGTAAAACTCTTGCAAGAAGAGCTTATAAAGGAAAGAATAAAAGACAGAAGTGGGAGTATCAATGCAATAAATGTAAAAGTTGGTTTAAAAGTGACAAAGTTAACGTTGATCACATAGAACCTGCAGGTAGTTTGAATTGCTCAAACGATCTTCCAGCTTTTGTAGACACTCTATTCTGTGAACAGGAAAACTTACAGGTACTTTGTAAAACATGCCATGATGAGAAAACACAATTGGAACGCAAATTAAAACAATTTAAAAAGTAATGAGCGTACAAGAATGGAATTGGATGAATCAATTAAAAAACAAAAAAATGAAACAGTTTAAAACACCTGATCATTATGAGAATGGTCAAAAGTATGATATTATAGACGTGTGTAATGATTACTCTCTTTCGTTTAACAGAGGTAATGTTCTAAAATATATAGCTAGAGCAGGAAAGAAAGAGAACGAGTTAGAGGATCTACATAAAGCTTTAGATTATTTACAGAGAGAAGTTGAGTACATTAAATCAAGAGGGAAGTTATGATAGGAGGAGTTAAAGCAACAACTATTCAAGAGGATATTGATATAGTTGTAAAGGAAGTTAAGAACTGCCCCACTAAATATGACAACACAGAAAGAGTATTGATAATAGATGCTGACAGTATTATGTATTTTGCTACACACTTTCCTGAAGACTCTCTAATGGAGTTTCCAACAGAGGAAGAAAGAATAGAAGAGGCTAAGTATAGAACTAGAACTAAGCTAGAAGAAATTCATAATAACATAGAAGAGTTTTATAATATACAAGAAACTTTTATATTTATAGGAGGTCGTGGTAACTTTAGATACAAGCTTTATCCTGACTACAAATCAAATCGAAAAGAAAAGAATCCATTGATTCCAATCATTGCAGATTATATGTTAAATGAATTACATGCTATACCTTCTGTAGGAGCTGAAGCTGATGACTATGTATATAATGCTTATATATTGAGCGAAGGTAACTGTCTTGTAGCAGCTATAGATAAAGATGTATTTTATAATTGTCCTGATGTACCATTCTATAATTATAGAAGTCATGGAGATACTCTAGGAGAGTTTAAATCTATTTCTAAAGAAGAAAGCAGACTAGCTATAGCTTCTCAAGTGGTGATAGGTGATAGTGGTGATGCTATACCTGGAGCTTACAGAGTTGGTAAAGCATGGTGTAGAGATAACATGCATCTAGGTATGACAGATTATCAATTTACTAAAGCTATATTTAGAGCATATCTAAAGGCAAGCGGTGGTAATGGTCAGATAGCTAAAGAACAAGCTAGATTAAATTACAGTGTGCTGAAACTATACACACAAGATGAACTTGAAACAATTAATAAACGCTAATGAAGAAAACGATAACTAGTATCTTTATGGTTCCAACTTTAAAGATACCTAAAGATGAGCTCCGTGATAATGGGTTCTTAAATGCTTACGTTGAAGACTCTAGTAAAGATATACAGTACTCAAATTCTGTATATCTTTTGTTCTTACCTGAAGACATACCTAAATTTAGGGAGTTTCTAGACGATGAGTACGAAAGAACTACAGCTATTATTGAAGACTATGACTATCCTGATGGATATGTAGTAGTAGTATATAAACTTAATATGAAATGGGAGATAAACTTTGATCTAATCAGACAAGGTAGATATTCTGAAACAACTGATGAGTTTCAAAAGTTATTCAGAAAAGTTATAAAGATTAAGAAGAACGGACTACACAAAGACGAACTATCACTACAGTACAGAATATTTAATAAAACTGAAGATATGATTGAATATTGGCAGGATAAATTAGGTGTAGAGTGGAATAGTGACTATGAAGTGTGGGATGGATTCAATATAGAAAACGAAATATTAGAAATAGAATCAATATTAAAAACTAAAGTAACATGAAAACAATTGAATTATTAAAACAAAATATAAATGCAGCACTGCATATAAAAACTTGGTACGTAAATAAACTTACAGAAAGTTTAAAAGATTTCAATGAAGATGCTGAATTCAAAAGAATGATAGCTGAGAAAAAGATAAGTGATAAAGACATTACAAAAATAGTTGAAAGATCTCCTAGAAGTCTTTTAGATATGTTTGATGAAAGTAAAATATTTGTAAGTATAACTGCAGAGCATAAAGCTTTTACAGCAACAGTAAGTTGTCCAAATTCAGATGCTGCAACTTTTATAGGACCACTTGATGATAGATCTAAAATTGATAAAGCTACTACTAGAGAAGCAATAGTAATGCTTGAAACTTTGCTTACACCTGATACTGAAGAAGTTACAGAGGAACAAAAAAAAGAAGATAAATCATGAGAACAATTGGAAAAATTATATTAGATTTGCTATCCGATAATCAGATATCAGCTGCAGAAGCTGAAGTACTAATCACTAGCCTTTCAGAGAATAACAGACCCTCAGGTTTTCAACCTAAGAGGATTGTTGGCCCCTATTGGTTTCAAACAACAACTTAGATATGAGAACAGCTGAAGAATTTAATAACACCTATGAATTAATTTGTGATGGTGGAGGACTTTTAATAGATGTACCGTCAGTAGTACACTTCTTAAATGTAGCATTTGCTGACTTTATAAAAATTGATGGCTTTAGATATACACAAGTATCTACTGTTCGTGGTATTCCTAGAGTAGATACTAATTTAACAGACATCATGCCTTATGTAGGTCATGTTATACATTCAGAATTAGAGGATAAAATATCTTTGATTCTAAAAGTAGAGTTTGAAGTGGAAGAAAGATTGAGATCAATAAACTTAGATAAAAACGGTAAACCCTTAGAAATATGAATAAAGACATCTTTAAAGGTAGAGTAAATATACTACCTTATGAATACCCACAGCTATTAGAATACAAAGACGCTATCAGACATTCCTATTGGATAGACACAGAATTTAATTTTACAGAAGACATACAAGATTTTAAAGTGGTAATCTCTGCTAAAGAGCGTGATGTCATTAAAAAGACAATGCTTGCAATTGCACAGATAGAAGTCAATGTAAAAACATTCTGGGCTGATATGTATAAACGTATGCCTATTACAGAAGTGGGTGATGTGGGTATGACGTTTGCAGAATCAGAAGTGAGACATAAAGATGCATATGCTAGACTCTTAAGAATATTAGGACTTGAGAAAGAGTTTCAGAAAGTTATAGAAGTGCCTGCAATAGAAGGTAGACTCAAGTACTTAAAGAAATACTTGGACGGTACACGCTCTAGAGATGATAAAATGTATACAAAATCTGTACTATTATTCTCTCTATTTATAGAGCACGTAAGTCTGTTTAGTCAGTTCTTAATTATGATGAGTTTTAACAAAGAAAAGAATGTACTTAAAGGTATATCTAATGTTGTTGAGGCTACTAGTAAAGAAGAAGAGATACATGGTAACTTTGGTGCTGAGATTATTAATATCATTAAGAAAGAGAATCCTGAATGGTTTGATAATAACTTTGAAGAGCTAATTTACTCTGCATGTAGAAAAGCATATAGCGCTGAGTGTGGTATACTAGATTGGATCTTTGAAAAAGGAGAACTTAGCTTCCTACCTAAGGAAACAATACAGCATTTTATAAAGAATAGATTCAATAACTCTCTAGAGAAGATAGGTATGAAGTCTATATTTAATGTAAATAAGGAAAGACTAGCTTCAACTAAGTGGTTTGATATAGAGATAACAGGTACAAAAGAAGGAGACTTCTTTTACAAGAAAAGTGTAGACTATAATAAGAAAAGCAAGAGCATCACTGAAGATGACTTGTTTTAAAAAATAAATAAGATATGGATTATAAAAGATATTACTGGCTCAATGAGGACAGTAGAAAGTTTTTGTCCAGAGGATACTTAGATGAGGAGCCTGAACAAAGAATAAGAGACATAGCAAACATTGCTGAGAAGTATTTGAACATAAAAGATTTTGCACATAAGTTTGAAGACTATATGGCAAAAGGATACTACAGCTTATCAACTCCTGTATGGATCAACTTTGGTAAATCAAAAGGTTTGCCTATTAGTTGTTATGGATCTAATGTGGATGACACACTAGATAGTATATTAAATGCAGGACGTGAGATAGGAATGATGTCAAAATATGGAGGAGGTACAAGCGCCTATCTTGGAAACATAAGACCTAGAGGATCAGGTATTAGTACAGGAGGTCAAGCAGATGGACCTATTCATTATGCTAGAATGTATGACACTGTAGTAGATGTGTGTAAACAATCTGCTGCTAGACGTGGGGCTTGTGCAGTGTATCTACCTGTAGAGCACGATGACATACATGAGTTTCTAGACATAGGTACAGAGGGTAACCCTATTCAGAATTTACAATATGGTATTACAGTTAGTGATGCTTGGATTGAAGAAATGAAAAATGGAGATAAAGATAAGCGTAAGATATGGGCCAAGATTATACAAAGACGTAATGAGTTTGGATTTCCATACATTATGTTCTCTGATAATTCTAATAAGAATACACCTTATGAAGAGTTAGGATATAAGATAACAGCTTCTAATCTTTGCTCAGAAATACAATTACCTACAGATAGCTTTCATAGTTTTGTTTGCTGCCTAGGATCTATAAATCTTTTACATTGGGATGAGATTAAGAAGACAGATGCTATAGAAACTTATGTATTGTTTCTAAATGCTGTAATGAATGAGTTTATACAAAAAGCAGAGCACTTACCAGGAATGCGAAGAGCTTTTAAGTTTGCAAAAGAACACAGAGCTATAGGCCTAGGAGTGTTAGGTTATCATTCTTTGTTTCAGTCAAAGCTTATTGAGTTTGAATCTTTAGAAGCTAAGCAAATCAACCATGATGTATTTTCTACATTAAAAGAAAGAAGTGAGGAAGCATCTAAATGGTTACATGAAGCTAAAGGTTATTCATGTATTAGAGAAGGATATGCTAATACAACTCTTATGGCTGTAGCACCTACAAAATCTAGTAGTTTTATACATGGTGCTGTATCTATGGGTATAGAACCTATCAAGTCTAACTACTTCATTAAGGATCTTGCTAAGTCTAAGACTGTTTATAAGAACCCCTTCTTGGAATGTGAACTAGAAAAGTATGAACTCAACAATGATAAAACATGGGACTCTATTCTTAAGAAAGATGGTTCAGTGCAGCACTTAAAGTTTCCAACTAAAGGAGTGTTTAAATCTTTTATAGAGATTAGTCCTAAAGAGATTGTACTACAAGCAGCTCAGAGACAGAAGTTTATTGATCAGTCTCAAAGTTTGAACTTAATGATACATCCTAGTGTAAAAGCTAAAGATATCAATAAGCTTTATCTTTATGCTCATGAGGAAGGAGTTAAGACTTTATATTATCAGTTTAGCCAGAGCTCAGCTCAAGCATTTGCAAGGAACATTCTTGATTGTGCTAGCTGTGAAGGATAACTAAACTAATTATAAAAATGTAAGAAATGTTTAACTTAGGTTTTTTTATCTCTCATACATTTCTTACATTTGACGTATGAAAGTAGATATTAAAAATGGGGACTACTATGTAGAGAATGGTAGAGTTCATTTTAAAGAAGAATATCTGCTTAAAAAGAGACAATGCTGTGGTGTAAAATGCATACATTGTCCTTATAGTGAAAGAATAAAAGGAAACACCGTCCTTAAAAAGGTGACTTGAATTAAAATTTTCTGTTCTGTTTTTTAATTGTGAAGAAGGGCCTTGGAGTAATCTAAGGCTTTTTTTTGCTTGTAAAATAGAGTGGAATTTTGTATATTTGAACATAATTAAAAACAATTAAATATGGCAAAAAAGCTAAAAGAAACAGGGAATAAGTTCCAGGATGCTCTGGAAAAATTGAACAAGCAATACGGTCAGGGTACTGTATTAGCTTTAAACAGTAAAACAGGAGGGGACTATGATCTTATAAGTACAGGATCAATAGGTTTCGATTACATCACCTTAGGGATAGGTGGTTTTGCAAAAGGTAAAATGTACGAGCTTATGGGCTGGGAGGGTACAGGTAAATCTACTATATGTGGACATGCTGTAGCTAGTGCTCAAGCTAAAGGAGGTAAAGTAGTTTATATCGATGGTGAACATGCTGTAGATAAGAATTACTTTGAAGCTCTAGGTGTTGACACAGGAAGTATGTTAATTGCACAGCCATCATCTGGAGAAGAAGGTTTTAACATTGCTGTAGAGCTAATGTCTTCTGGAGAAGTAGATCTTATTATTATAGATTCAGACTCATCATTAATACCTAAAGCAGTATTAGATGGTGATGTAGGAGATCATGCAATTGGTAAGAAAGCTAGACTGAACAGTAGCGCTTATCCAAAACTAAAGTCTATTGCACACAACACAAACACATGTCTTATTGTAATATCTCAGTATAGAGAAAAGATTGGTGTTATGTTTGGTAACCCTACAACCACACAAGGTGGACACGCACTAAAGTTTTATTCTGATGTAAGAATAGAAGTTAGTAGATCATTAGCAAAAGATGGTCAAGATGTGTACGGTAACATTACTAAAGTTAGATGTACCAAGAACAAGATGACACCTCCATATCAGAAGCATCAATTTGATATTGTTTATGGTATAGGTATTGATAGAGTGGGAGAAGCATTACAACTGCTGCATGATTTTGAATTAGGTCGTAAGTATGGTAAGACATATACATTTGATGGGGTTAAGTATGACTTAGAAGAATTTAAGCAAATGGTATTAGAAGATGTAAACTTCTTTGAGACAATAAAGTCTACATTAGTTTCTGCTATACGTGGTGAAGATGATAAGTTTGAAGAGGTTGAATCAGAACCAGCTGTAGACTATGAAGCTGCAAAAGATGTGAAAGTTAATTCACCTGAAACTTTATCACCTGACTTATTTGATACTACTGATTTATGAAATGTTTAGTGTGTGGAAAGAACTCAGATTCTGAGTATTGCTTCCAACATAAACCTAGAAAACAACTAGCTGCAAATAAAGGATTTAATAAGCCAACGCTAACTAAGAAATTAAAGGTTAGTGTTGGTAAATCCAAACCAAACACAGATCATTTACTATTCAAAGCCATTTGGAAAAAGAGACCACATAATTCAGAGTTAAGTGGTAACTATTTAGGCAAAGAAGCATTTAGTACATACTTTCATCATATACTTCCTAAAAATAAATATCCTGAAATTAGGATGGATGAGGAAAATATTATACTTTTGACAGTTGACGAACATGCTAACGTAGAGGCAGATATCTATAGGTATGATGAGATCAATAAACGAAGGAATCATTTATTAAAAAAATATAATCTGTCATGATTGAAGTATTAAAATTCAGCGCTACTTGGTGTGGACCTTGTAGAGTGTTAGCTAGTAATTTAGCAGGTGTCTCAGGTATAACTAACATAGATATCGATAAAGATATGGAGTTAGCTAAAGAGCACAGTGTTAGAAGTGTCCCATTAATGATATTTAAAGTTGATGGAAAAGAAGTACATCGAAAAGTTGGTGTAATTTCTAAAGATCAGTATGATAGTTTACTAATAGAACTAGGTAATGATTTAAAATGGAGTAAACAATAAATAAACAATATGAAAAACCAATTTTATTACACAAGAAAAGAAGCTATTGATGGTACGGACCCTGTAGAGTATGCAGAGTTTTTAGATAGCATTAACTTAAACAAAGTTATTAGAAGTGTACAAACAGCTAGTGACACTGTAGTGGTGTTATTAGATGACATGCACGAGCGTGTTACAGAAGTACCTAATATCAATCATAAGACTAATAAGGTGATTGGTACCAAAAAGAAAGTAGAAGTTTATCAAACAGAAGCTTACCTACATGGAGAAGATATAGAAAGATTTAGAAAACTATCAAACATTGAATAAAATGGCAAAAAAACCTTACAAAGAATTACTAGGAAACAGAATATATGTAAATGTTCCTAAAAAAGATGAGAGCAAAATTATAGTTGACGAGAATACTAAAGAAGCTCTACAAAGAGAAATGCTAAAGAAGATGTCTAAACTTAAAGTTTATGATGTTGGAGATATAGTAAAGAATGTAAAAGTGGGAGATACAGTACTAGTAGATCCAGGCAAGTTAAAAGATGCAATGGTTATTCCTTTGTCTGATGACAAAGATGTTTTACTAGTATCTCCGTTTGATGTACTACATGTCTGGTAATGGATAAGATTATACATCAGATATGGATAGGTGATAAAAAAATACCCAAACATATAAAAAATCATATGGAGAAGATAAAAGAAAATCATAAAGATTTTACTTATTATCTATGGACAGATTCTAACTTACCTAAAATACCTGATAATCTTAAAACAATTTATGATAGCTATAATTGTGTAGTTTCTAAAGCAGATCTACTAAGACTATATGTAGTTAATCTATATGGAGGAATATATTTAGATGCTGACTTCAATATGATAAATGGATTCTACTCAGATAAAATGTTAAATCTTAATTTTGATGGATTTATTACGTTTAATCATAGTTATGGAATAGCTGCATTAGGAAATGGTATGTTTGGATTTAATAAAAATAATCCACTAATTGAAGATATGATTACTAATATAACTATGCCAAATCAGTGGCTTGGACCAAATTGGTGGAGTAAAGTTATTTGTAACTACCTAAAATTAGATATTGAAAAATCAACATTAACTCAATTAGAAGAAAAGTTAGATCAATTAAATATAAAAGTAATTGATTATAAAGATTTCAACAATGAATGTTTTAGACATCTAGATATGGCATCTTGGATACCTGGTTCTGATTGGAACAAAAAACTAAAAAACGGAAATTATGATTAGTGTATTAACAATTACATACAAAAGACATCACTTATTAGAAGAAGCTATTGAATCTTTCTTAAGACAAGAACTACCTCCACAATGTGAGATGGTTATAATAAATGATAATGCAGAAGTTGATTATAAATTAGATCATCCTAATGTAAGAATCATAAATCATAAAGAAAGATTTCCATCTATAGCAGCTAAGTTAGAATGGGGATACAAACAATGCAAATATGATTACATATATAGATTAGATGATGATGACTTACTTGCACCATGGGCATTAAACAACGTAAAGATGGATATAGATGCTAATCCTGGACATGAAATATATAGAAGTAGTGGAATGTATTTCTTTGTAAACAATAAGTTTGATTCAGAAAAATCTAATATTAATAATGGAAATGTTTATACTAAAGCTTATTTAGATAGAATTAAGTTTCCTGATAAGAGTGGAGATGAAGATGCAGACATTACATTTCATCATGACGGTAAAATTTATGAGTCAAAACTCAGACATACAATGTTGTATCGATGGGGGATGAATACTTTTCATATATCAGGAATGGGACAACAAACTAATGAAGTGATATTAGCCCACGCAGATAAAGTTTTAGATAGTAACACTAAGGGAACTTTAAATTTAAACCCACATTTCGATAATGACTACTATACAGATATAAAAAAAGCCCTTAATTAAAAGGGCTTTTATATTATTTACATCCGTATTTACACTTCTTCTTTTTCATCTTGGATCCAGACTTAGCTTTCATAGTTTTCTTACCATATCCAGCTTTCTTTACAGTCTTACCTTTCTTTGCAAAGCCCATTGCTTTAGTAACATCAGGTCTCTTTTTCTTAAGAGCTGCTAATCCTTTCTGTGAAGGTTTAATTTTCTTTAATCCAGCCTTAGCTTTTTTCATTTTACCTTTAGGAGGAGCCATAGAAGCAGCTTTGCCACCATATGTCATCTTCTTAGCTTTTGTTCCAACCTTAGCCATCTTCATTCCTGATTTGGCCTTTTTCATTTTAGTTCCAGACATAGCTTTTTTCTTTTTAGCTCCACCTGCTTTGTATTTACGCATCATGATTGTATAGTTTGAGGGTTAACATTTCCATCTTCTTCTAGCCTGCCTGATTCTAGAATTAGGATTATTCCTAGTCTTAGCAGAGCTACGTTTTAACTGTCCCAAACTCCTAGCGCAATAAGACTTACGTCTCTTTGCAGCTTTAGATCCCTTTTTCACTTTACCTGTCACAGCAGTCTTTAACTTACTGCCAGGATTTTTCTTTCTATAGGCTCTTACACCTTTCTTAGTCATACCAGCACCCTTCTTGGTAGCTCTATAATTAGCAGATTTACCTTTTGTGGTTTTTCTGATAGCCTTTTCTTTTCTTTTAGCCATAGGTTACTTTTTCTTTTTAGTAGACTTCTTACGCTTTCTAAGCGCACTAGTCCTCCTACCCATGCCCACTCTTTTCTTTTCAGCAACAACAGAAGCTTTACGCTTACCAACACCTTTCCATGTTACAGGTGTTTTCTTACTAACTTTTTTACTAGGTCTACATTTCTTCACACCTTTATTCTTGGAAGATCCACAAGGGTTACCTTTCTCATCTTTCCATTTCTCTTTAAACCAACGTTTAAGAGCAGCGCCTTTCTTTGTTTTCCTAACTGCCATTTATATTATTATTGCAGAAACCCATAGAGACACTGCTGTTATTAAAAACATTTGAATAATAAAGAATACTACCTTTTTCATTTCTCATTAATATCACACCAACCTAAACATATTTTTTTAAAGGTGATGTAATATATTATTTTACATATTAAATTTTTCATTTCTTTCAACCTCTACGTTTTCTACATTTTGCAATAGCACCACTGGCATAAGCAGAGGGAAATACCTTATACTGTCTTTTTATCTTATGATAACAAGCATCGTGATTAGGTTTTGAAGATTTACTACCTTTTTTAGCTTTAAGCACTCTCTTCTTTGCCACTGTTTTACCAGCAGTTACTTTTTTTCTCCCTCTTACTTTAGATTTTTTTCTTACAGCCATTTATGTTTTTAAGTTATTTTACAGGAGTCATTGATACAGGAGGTACTTCAGCTGGTGCTTCAGCTTCTACTACTACATCATTTTTAACTCCTTCTTCCATAAGTCTTTCGATTATATCATTAGCTCTAGTCATCAATTGATATCTACCAGCTTCTTCTGTACCTAAAAAGGTTCTAATCGTATTAAGAATTAATCCGAAGTCTTGTCCTGATAGTTCAAATTTAGAGTCAGGTCCCCATGTGTAACGTTTGTTTGGATCGTACTGTGCCATAGTTTATTTAATTTTTGGTTTATAAAATTCTATCAAAGATATAAAATCCTTGTTATGTATCCAAATTTATCTTAAAGACAATAGTACCTGTAGTCTTAATGCTCTTAGATATATCTAAATGGATGTTAAACATTGTATGCAGTTTGATAATTTCTTCTAGTAGCATATTATTATATTTAGGTACACTAGGTGCTAGTCTAAATATATAAGAGCTTTTCATTTTTGTTATCTGTAAACTAGAATATTCATCAACAGAATCTATCACACCTTCTAAGTGTGCAAAATATGTCTTTTCATTTTCTAGTTGCACTTCAGGGAAGAACTTCCTGCTTATTTGCATTAATGTTTAGTTTAATATATAAACCCAGGGACACTAGGTCCCTGAGTTATATAATTTAGTTTATGGACATAGGTTTGATGCGAGGACATTTCCTACTGTTCCAATCTGGACATTCCAATCTTGACCATCTGGTGCTTCTACTCTGTAGAATAAGCTTCCTCCATTGAAGGTAGCTCCTCCAGTTTCATTCATAAATACAGTATCTCCAATTGCTACTACATTTGCTGTAGCTAAGCCTAAGAATATACCAACATCTAGAGTATTTCCACATGCATCAGCTGCATCCGAAGTACTTGATAGTTGGCCACCAGGATATGATTTTGCTGTTGTTGTTGTTGTTGTTGTAGGATTACAACACTCATATGCTGTAATTTCTTGCCAGTTTCCTACTTTAGGTTTCTTCCTGCGTAATACAAGAGAACCTGCTACTACTCTGCCAGATCCATCGAATCTAACAAAAGCTTTTAAAGGACGTTTGTCTATGCTTCCCATTTTTATAAATTTAAAGGGTTAGTAATTAAGGTTATATTTTTGTTTTATGTTATTTAGTGCGTTAGCATAATACCAAGTGCACAACTCTTTTGATTTCTCATCATTCAATACTACATCTAGATGTGGATCCTTTGTAGGATCTGCACCTGAGTGATATTTACCTTTGTAAAAACAAGGTCTTTCCTGTTGATGAGCTGCTACTATACCAGCATTATGGTATATTGTGTGAGTTTTCATCTTACTTATTGGATCTGAACCCCATGCAAAATTAAGTTCAGGTATCACTTTAACTTCATGATCTAAAAGCCAAAGGTTCCATAAGACAGCCCACATGTCTGCACACCATGATTGGAATCCTGCACTTTCATCTTTAAAGAACTCTCTATTGATTGTTTGTAAGTAAGTTCTAATTATTATACAATCGTTCATCACCTTTCTCCAGAAAGAAGCTGTTATGTTTTTAAGAAAGTACTGAGCTCCCCCTGAATGATTTTTATTCTTCTCAGCAATCTCTCTACTTATACCTATAACACTAGTAAGCTCTCCAAGAATATCTCTATTCTTATACTCTTCTAGCTTCTCAGGTAATACTTGATTTACTTTGCTATCAAAATACTGAGAGTTTATATAACTATTTGTATCTGATAAATAACATGTGTTATCTTGTGCAAATTCATCTACATTAAACTTATCTGTAAAAAGTATATCACTATCACAATAGAATACAGCATTCTGAGACATTTGTGGATTCTCTTTAAAATAATTCCAAAGTAACCAAGGTCTCAATACAGGTATGTATATACCTATTAGTTTAGTTACACTTTGTGGATTATCTTTTTCTTCATCTTTATAAAACTTGAACTCAGCTTCTGGGTATAAGTCTTGTATTTTTTTCCACTTATCATTAAAGGGTCTAGATGCTGGTGTAAATACTAGAACAATTGCTTTGTCACTATGACCTATATTCTTTAAACTTTCTAACCAGAGGTGAACTTGCCATGTATAGTAAGTGTCATCTGGTTGTGCACAGATAAATTTTAAGTCTTTCATTATGTAGTTTTTGGTTTTTTAATTAATTAGTTTAAGGAGTTGCGGTAGTGGTTGTAGTAGTTGTACAGCACTTACCTGAAACCTGAATCAGTCTTTCTAACTGTTTCGAGATATTCCACAACAAGTTTTCTGTTGCACTCCAGCCGATTTGTTTATTTGGTATAGGCATGATAATGTGTTTTTATAATACAAAAATATGAATATTCCTAGACTTATCTTAGTATTGTGATAAATTAAAATAATTAAATAAGTTACTGCTTCTAACTTTTTTTGTTAGAAATCTAATGTTAGTGTTATTATAAGTAAATACAATCGTATAGTTGTATAATTGTATTCTTCATTTGGATTTATTATTTCCCAACCTAGAGCAAGTCTTTGATGGGGCCAGTGAAATGCTATTTCTAGTTCCCAGTCTTCTATATCGTAATCTCTCATCAAAATATTTTGTATTGAACTAAAAAACTAAATCCACTAGGGTTATTAGGTTGTATATAATATCTAGCGCCTATTACAATCTTACGTATAATTGCATCTGCTTGAGCATATAACATAGGTGCTTCTATACCTTGAGTAAAGGTTTGCACTCCAACAAATCCATTGAACCTAATAGGTTTCTTTTTATTTATTATAGATTCTTGTACATCTATATAATCTTGTTGTGTGCTTATTATAGAGTCTTTAGTACTTAGTCTAGCATATAATAGCTCTTCCTTTTTAGTTAGTATCTCTATTCGTTGTTCAAGTTCAGCATACAATATTTTTAAATTATCGTATTTAATTAAGTCTTTAACAACTTCTCTAGCTTGATCTTCAGATAGTATAACTACAGGTTTACTAGTATCTATCTGTGAAAAACTGCTGAAGCTTACTAATAGGCATACTATCAACCACTTTAACTTGTACATACTCTTTTTCTTTAATCACTCTTATCTTTTCAATCACTTCTTTATCAAAAGTGGAAAGACTATCGATACTATATTTAAGTTTTAGATCATTAGCTTTGTAGTAATCTAACTTTTCTTGAAGCTCATCTAATTGTATTTCGTATTGAGCAATTGATTCATCACTTTTTATCTGCATAAAGATAAGAAGAAATATAATAACTAATGAGAACCATTGATTTTTAAAAAAGTTAATCATCTTTATGAAAGTCTATTATATCTTTATATTCTTTATACACTGAGAAACTTGGACAAGCTTTACGAGCAAACTCATTATGACCATGTAATGTTGCACCATCATAACAACCCATAAGCTCCATTAGAAGTCTCCATAAAGCTTCTTTCTGCTCAGGTGTTCTTGTGTCTTCAGGAGGCCACTTTCCCCTTTTATTCTTTATATCAGAAAGTCCTCCAATATAACAAACACCTATACTATTTTTATTGTGTCCTCTAACATGTGCTCCTGGAATCTCAACAGGTCTACCATTGTGTATAGTTCCATCTAGATATACTATATAATGATATCCTATATCTCTCCAACCTCTTCCTTCAACATGCCATCTTCTAATATCATCAACATCAAAATGCTTACCAGCAGGGGTAGCACTACAATGTAATATGATTTTATCTATTCTTCTCATGGTCCTTCTTCAGTAGAATAAGGGTTATATATAGGAGAGTCTGACTTCTTTGCTTTAAATAATTTTTCTACTAGATCCGAAGCACCTTGTATTGATATATACACAGTTGCTATTATTACCCAGTCAGAAGAAGTTATAACATCAGAAAATAGACCGAATGAAGCTACTATAAATACAGTGAGCTTTCTACTAATCCACCTTTTTAAAAAGTAATCTATTTTCTCTTTTCTACTCATGCATTTTTATTGAGCCAAGCTTTTACAATGTCCCAATTCTTATGTGCAAATACACCAAATGAAACACCTGCCCATATTTTGTATCCAAATGTCCATAAAACTAAACCTAGTAGTAATCCAAGTGCACCTTCTATTCCGTTTGAAACAATCCAACTTTTTATTAGTGCAATGATGTTTTTTAATTTTTCCATGTTATTTTATTTTAGGGTATATATTTACAAGATATTGAATAATTAAAGCTCCTGCTGTAATCAATCCAATAGTCCAAGAAAACTTCTTTTTAAATTCTTCTTGCTTCTTAACTTGTGCTTCTAATAATTCTATTTTTTTTTTAAGTTCATCAATGTCATTAACAAACCCTCCTGTTTTTGTAAGAGAGTTTCCTAATATGGCATCCACTACTTGTGTTAATTTCGTATCAATAGAGGTCATTTTCTCCTCCATTTCGTTTAAACGATGGTCCATATTCTTTAAATCTTGTTTTACTTGTTGTTGATAGGGTGTATGTTCAGCCATGTTTATATAATAAAAATGAATAGCATAATATACTTGACTTAAGAGTGTAGATTTTTAAGTATATATATACAAGTGGTGAGTAGTTGTGTAATGTGTACACAGTTGTAATAGACAAATATAATTAAACTTTCCTTAATACCAAATATTTACATTAAATTATTTCTATAATATAGCATAAACTTTTCAATTAATTTACTAAATTTGTATACAAATACATAATTTATGAAAGTAGAAAAGGCATTTGTTCTATATGCAAACTCTGAATATCTAAGTATTGTAACAATGGCAGTGAAAAGTATTAACTCTGTTAGTGATATTCCTGTTATTGTATATATGATAAACTGTCATTCTCAGGTTCCTGGAGCAACTACAATAACTTTAGAAGTTGATAATATAGATGTTAAGAAAAGTGATTACATAGATAGAAGTGATTCAAACATTTATAGACTTTTAATACAAAGACCTCAGATTATAGAACATGCTTTAGAGAACTATGCAGAAACTGTAGCTTATATAGATTCTGACACTATAGTTACTAAACATATAAACAACATATTTGAATATTACCCTAAAGGTTGCACCCACCCATATTTTGTACAGGGTGTATATGATTACTTATTTATAGATGGTAGAGGTGGTGTAGAGACTAGAGATGAAATGCATCTTAGTTTAGAGCATCCTGCTTGTGAACTCTTTGGTGTAGATCAATCAGTTAGAGATAAGTATAGACAAACAGGATACTTTGTTGCTGGTCAGGAGTCTCGTGACTGGATTAATGAATGGTCATGGATGTGTAACCACCCAAAAGTTATAACTAATCATGGGTTATATGCACCGTATCACGAAGAAACAATAGCAAATGTATTGTTATGGAAGTATAATATACATGAGGGTTTACCGTTAATGTACATAAACTATAGACAAGATACTAATTTAGATGAACTTGAGTTTACAGGTTATATAAATCATGTTTCAGAATGGGTAGCATTGCCTGCTTACAGAAATCAACTAATGGCCTTACATGGAGAAAAAGATATTAAAAAAATGGATAACCTTATAAATAAAATTCATAAGAAGATATTGTTTTTAGCGCCACATCTATCTACAGGAGGTATGCCTCAGTTCTTACTGAAAAGAATTCAGGCTCTTACTGATTTTACAGTGTATGTAGTTGAGTGGGCTAATTATAGTAATGAGTACACTGTACAGAAAGACCAAATAAAAAAGCTTGCTGATAAGTTTTACACATTAGATGAAGATAAAACAAAGCTTATAAACATTATTAAAGATAATGATATAGATATTGTACACATAGATGAGATGGCTGAACATCTAGGTGATGATGCAGATAAAGTTTTACCATTGCTCTATAGTAAAGATAGAACTTGGAAGATAGTTGAAACATGTCATAATATATCTTTCAATTATGACAATCAAAAAATATACCATCCTGAAGCCTATGCTTTCTGTAGCCCTCATCATCTAGATACTTTCTCAAATACTAACTCTATAGTAGAAGTTATTGAATACCCTATAGAAGAAAAGATATTTGATTGGCAATCTAAACTAAATGCTAAATATGATTTAGGGTTAGATGTAGACAAGAAACATGTAGTGAATGTAGGACTCTGGACAAAAGGTAAGAACCAAGGTGAAGGTGTAGCTCTTGCAAAGAAGTTTCCTCATGTGCAATTTCACTTTGTAGGAAATCAAGCTGGTAACTTTAAAGAATATTGGCAACCTATTATGGAAGACATTCCAGAAAATGTAAAAGTGTGGGGAGAGCGTACAGATATAGACAAGTTCCTGCTAGCTGCAGATGTATTTATGTTTAATAGTGTGTGGGAATGTAACCCTTTAGTATTACGAGAAGCCATATCATATAAGCTACCTATACTTGCAAGAAACCTACCGCAGTATAAAGACATGTTTACAAAGTATATAACAGATCTAAATCCACTAAAGATGAAGAATCAGTTATCACAATTACTAAAAAGCACATCACCCTATAATTCTCCTACAGACAACACACTTCTTAATTTTAAAAAACAACATACAGATCTTTATACATCCGTGCTAAACTCAAACTATACAAACTATAAAGTGCACCAAAGCTTTATAGATAGTCCTTTCTTAGAAATCAAAGGATCTAGTAACGAAAAGTTTACAGTGATAATGGAAGACGAAAAGGGCCCAGTATACAGCTCAGAAATTAATGCAAACTGCTGGATAAAACTAAACAGAGAGTACTATAGCAAGTGGAAAACTATAGTTAAAATAGGAGAAGAAGTGGTTCATACACATGAATTAAACCTTGAAGGTGAAAGAGTGTACATAGCATTTGAAAGCAGCTCATTAGGAGACTCTATAGCATGGATACCTTACGTATTAGAGTTTCAGAAGAAGCACAATTGTAAGGTGATTGTAAGTACGTTTAAGAACTTCTTATTTGAGGATGTGTATCCTGAACTTGAGTTTGTAAAGCCTGGTGCAGATGTGCCTAATATATATGCAATGTATAATATTGGCTGGTTTTATGATGAAAACAAAGAGCCAGAATTGCCAAATACAATTCCGTTACAAAAAGCCGCTTCCAATATTTTAGGATTAGAACACAGAGAGATAGTACCTAGAGTTAAAAGTGATTGGGGAAATGTATGTGGTATGAAAGATAACTACAGCGTTCCAGGTAAGTATGTAACTATAGCTACTAACTCTACAGCTGGTTGTAAGTTTTGGACTAGAGAGGGTTGGCAAGATGTTATAAACTATTTACATGAAAAAGGCTATAAAGTTATTAATACATCTATAGAAAACAATCCTTTTGATAATTGTGAAAAGATAGTAGATACATCTTTGGAATATACTATTGATTGTATAAGACAAAGTAAATTCTTTATAGGACTATCTAGTGGGCTTAGTTGGTTAGCTTGGGCTATAGGTACACCTGTTGTAATGATATCAAACTTTACAGAAGCTGACCATGAGTTTAGTTGCTATAGAGTTACTGATGAATCTTTATGCCATGGGTGTTGGAATAATCCAAATCATAAGTTTGACAAGGGAGATTGGGACTGGTGCCCTGAACATAAAAATACCCCTAGACATTTTGAATGTCATAGAGGTATAAGTTCTGATAAGGTGATTAGTAAAATTCTAACACTCTTGTTAATTTCTAAGAAGTAATATCATCCTAAACTTGCTACTGTTAATTCTACCCTCGGACTTTGAAAGAATGATGATACTGAACCAACTTGTAATGTAATTGTATCTCCTACTGCATATCCTGTTCCTGCCCCAGTTACTGAAAATGATGTTGCAGTACGACTAGTTATAACTACATCAAAAGTAGCCCCTGAGCCGCTTCCAGATGTGGCAAACTGAGTTGATGCATAAGTACCATTACCTGTTCTAATATTACCAGATACGCTTATGGTAGCTGTAGCAACACCTGAAGGTGCTACTGTAGTAGTTGTAGTTGTTGTAGGATCAGGAAAAACTTGAAGATTTTCTACATAAGCCTTATCATAATCTACAGGCTTGTTAACAATTCTTGTACCAAGAGCCACAACTGAATCAGTACTTCCACTATTTCTTATTCGTATAGGCATATTATGGGTAAATTAAATAAACTGTTCCTGCTACTAACGTTCCGTTTCCAGATGCAGTGTTATAATCTGCCTGGTCTATTTGCACAATATTACTAACTGTAGAAGAACCTGAAGGTTCTCCTGTTGTTACAGATGTTACTCCAGGAAAAGTTACCCATCTAACTGATGATCCAGTTGATTTAAGTATATAATTGTTACTACCTGGAGAACCTAGCTCATCAGCAAGACCAGCATTTATTTCAATATCATCTTCACACTTAAGTACAGCTCTAGCTATAATATCACCTCCTCCTTCTACTTCAAATTCTGAGTTAGCGCCTCCACTACCACCTGCCATGAAACCACCATTAACCTCTAGTTTAGCACTAGGGTTTGTAATTCCTATACCTACGTTATTTAAAGCATCTTGGTATATAACAGATTCATCTATACCATTTCCAGTATTATTAAATTTAGTTATATACTTAGCTGTTCCTGATAAACTTACAGAGTTTCCACTAGTTCCAGATGTCCCAGACGTTCCACCTGCACCAGTTACACCAGATGTACCTGCTGTACCACTAGTACCAGCTGTGCCAGATGTACCACTACTACCTGATGTTCCGCTAGTACCTGATGTTCCAGAAGTTCCACTATTACCAGATGTACCATTTGCTCCACTGGTACCTGAGGTTCCACTATCTCCTGATGTTCCACTTGTTCCTGAGTTTCCACTTGTTCCAGAAGTACCACTTGTACCATTGTTACCACTTGCACCAGAGGTTCCACTAGTACCTGATGTACCTGAATTACCGCTAGTTCCTGAAGTGCCACTATTTCCACTTGTTCCATTAACACCACTTGTCCCATTAACACCACTAGTTCCTGAATTACCTGATGTTCCAGACGTACCAGATGTACCACTGTTACCACTAGTACCATCATTACCAGAGGTTCCTGAAGTACCAGAGTTTCCACTAGTGCCACTAGTTCCTGAAGTACCATTGTTTCCATTCACTCCACTTGTGCCAGAGGTTCCACTAGATCCATCTCCTCCAGTAGCTCCATCAAGGTTTATTTCCCATGATGTATAAGTACCTGAACCAACTGTTCGAGTGGGGCTTCCAAATTGTAATGCTCCTGTTCCAGAGTTATATGATATTATTTCACACTCTTGGTATCTAGTTGCATTGTTAGCTATAATTATAGATTGGGCTGTCGTATAAGCAAGTCCTGTATCAACAGTAATTGTTCCACTATTGCCTAATGTAAATGATGTACTTGATGTAGTGGCATATTCATCACCTGTATTACCACTTGTTCCTGAAGTACCGCTAGTACCAGTATTTCCAGAGGTACCTGACGTACCACTGTTACCACTAGTGCCTGAGGTTCCACTTGTACCATTTTGTCCACTAGTTCCACTAGTTCCTGAGGTTCCAGTATTTCCAGAAGTTCCACTTTCACCTGATGTACCGCTAGTACCATCTACTCCACTTGTACCATTTACTCCAGAAGTACCATTTATACCACTAGTACCATCTTCTCCACTGGTGCCTGATGTTCCTGAGGTTCCAGTATTTCCACTTGTACCATCTTCCCCACTAGTACCTGAAGTACCACTATTTCCAGACGTACCACTTGTTCCACTGCTTCCATCAGCACCACTAGTACCTGTTGTACCACTAGTTCCTGAACTACCTGAGTCTCCACTAGTTCCAGAGGTTCCTGTTGTACCAGATGTTCCTGACGAACCACTAGTTCCTGAAGTTCCTGATGAACCTGAGGAACCACTTGTGCCAGAAGTTCCATCATTACCATTATTTCCAGAACTACCACTAGTACCACTAGTACCACTGGTACCATTTTGTCCGTTTTCTCCAGATGTACCACTTGTGCCACTTGTACCATTGTTTCCAGAAGTACCATCTGCTCCAGAAGTTCCACTTGTTCCAGCTGTTCCAGATGTACCTGTTGTTCCAGAAGTACCATCTAATGCACTTGATCCACTAGTTCCACTAGTTCCACTTGTGCCTGATATACCAGTAGTACCTGATGTACCACTACTACCGTCTCCACCAGTTGCACCATCTAAGTTTACCTCCCAAGCTGTGTATGTTCCACTACCCACAGTTCTAGTTGGGGAGCCAAAACATAACTCACCTGTTCCACTATTATAGGAAACAACTTCACATTCTTGATAATTACTACTGTCATATGCTATTATAATAGATTGAGCTGTAGTGTATGCTAGTAAAGTATCAACATCTAAACATCCACTATTACCTAATGTGAATGAGTCTGTTGATGTTGTTGCATATTTATCTCCTTGATCACCTGAACTACCAGATGTTCCACTTGTTCCAGAAGATCCTGAAATACCACTAGTTCCAGAGGTACCACTAAAACCAGATGACCCACTTTCTCCTGACGTACCACTAGTACCGCTTGTACCTGTAGTTCCAGCTGTTCCACTAGTGCCAGATGTACCATCTTCCCCTGATGTACCTGAGTTTCCAGAGGTTCCACTAGTTCCAGAAGTTCCATCTGTTCCTGAGGATCCACTTGTACCAGTTGTACCAGCAGTACCACTTGTTCCAGCAGTACCACTCGTTGCAGATGTTCCACTTGTTCCGCTTGTTGCAGATGTTCCAGATGTTCCACTTGTACCTGTTGTACCTGCTGTTCCACTTGTTGCACTTGTACCAGAGGTACCAGTTGTACCACTAGTTCCAGTGGTTCCTGAAGTACCATCCAAGCCTGCAGTACCAGAAGTACCTGAGGTTCCTGATGATCCATCACCACCTGTGGCTCCATCTAAGTTAACTTCCCATGTAGAATATGTACCTGATCCCACTGTTCTTGTAGGAGATGCAAAACAAAGCTCTCCAGTTACACTGTTATATGTTACAACTTCGCACTCTTGATAGTTACTTGCATTATGTGCTACTATTATTGATTGTGCAGTGGTGTATGCCAATCCTGTATCTACATCAATACATCCTGAATTACCCAATGTAAAAGAATCTGTTGAGGATGTTGCATAAAAATCTCCATCATTTCCACTAGTTCCAGAAGTGCCAGAAGTACCTGTAGTACCTGAGGTTCCGTCTGTTCCTGTAGTACCTGAAGTACCACTAGTACCACTAGTGCCACTGGTACCTGTTGTTCCAGATGTTGCAGATGTACCTGATGTACCTGATGTACCTGAGGTTGCAGAGGTTCCAGAAGTACCACTGGTTGCAGAAGTACCAGAAGTACCAGAGCTACCAGCTGTTCCTGCTGTACCAGATGTAGATCCTACAGATACACCAACTTGTACAGTGTTAAATACTACAGAAGGTGCAGCAGGTGTTGCATAAGGAGATGATTTACTTGGAAGAGCATCTAATTGAACATTAGAATTACTTGATGCAATATATAACTCTAAGTAGTCTTGAGAATCTAGATTAACTATATATGATATATATGGTATATCAATTGCATCTTGGTGATGTAAAGAATGAATTCTGTCTTTTCTTATAAAGTCTGTACCGTTCTTTCTCAACCATACATCTATAGTTGTGTGTCCACCACCACCTCCAGAACCTGTCTTCTCCATTTGTAGAGAATATCCCACTTCGTATATACCAGCATAAGGATATCTAATCTGTTGATTAAAATCTAATGCTATACCATTTGCCAACTCTACAGTGTTAAATGTAATAGCTGTTGGTACATTTGCTGCAGTTACAGTTTGTGTTGTACTATCAGAAAAACTAGCATACCAATTAGCAATTGCTGCTCCTGACGATCCATTTATACCACTAGTTCCTGCTGTACCTGCTGTCCCAGAAGTCCCTGCTGTACCTGATGTACCACTACTTCCGCTTGTTCCTGTTGTTCCACTGCTTCCTGATGTGCCAGCTGTTCCTGATGTACCAGTTGTACCTGACGTACCAGCTGTACCACTTGTCCCAGTTGTACCACTTGATCCAGATGTACCACTCGAACCACTAGTTCCAGTTGTACCACTTGTACCAGTAGTCCCACTTGTACCACTTGATCCACTAGTTCCTGTACTACCAGATGTTCCTGTTGTTCCACTAGATCCGCTTGATCCAGAAGAACCATCGCCACCAGTAGCACCATCTAGATTTATTTCCCAACTAGAATAAGTACCACTACCTACAGTACGTGTAGGACTTCCAAAAGCTAAAGCACCTGTTATTGAATTATAAGATATTACCTCACACTCCTGGTAATTACTAGCATCAAATGCTATAATAATTGATTGAGCCACTGTATAAGCTAATCCAACATCAACAGTTAATGTACCTGAGTTTCCTAAAGTGAAAGAATCTGTAGAAGATGTAGCATATTTATCACCATCCTCACCAGATGTACCAGTTGTACCTGAAGTTCCACTTGTTCCACTTGTTCCAGAGCTACCTGATGTACCAGTTGTACCACTTGTTCCTGTTGTTCCTGATGAACCACTAGATCCACTACTGCCAGATGTACCAGTTGTCCCACTAGTACCTGTTGTCCCACTAGACCCACTAGTTCCACTTGTACCAGAAGAGCCACTAGTTCCTGTTGTACCAGAAGTTCCTGCTGTGCCTGACGTGCCTGTAGTTCCAGATGTACCTGTAGTTCCAGATGTGCCTGATGTTCCACTTGAACCATCAACACCTGCACCTGTACTTAAAGCTTTATTAATTTCTATTAATATCTGCTCAACTGTTTGATTGGTGGTAGCATTAATGTATATCAAGTTAGGGCCTTCATAGAAGACACATGCACTACTAAGTCTGATTGGACAAGGATCTGCCGCACAAATTAACTTACTCATCTGGAAATTGTTTTTAGTGTACTATTTTCAGGAAGTCTCCTGTTCTATATAATGATCCTATTTGTGCTCCAGCAAATATTGCAGCAGCGTTGTTAGAATACTCAGGAACTCCTGCATTAGGAGCTGTAATAATTCTTTCCCATTCAGTATCTCTGTCAGCAGCTTTTGCATAATAAAGAAAGCTAGTTGCAGTATTAACAAAAAGTTTTCCTATATGTGTTGCTATATATTGTGGAACTGGAGTATATACAGGAACAGTTGTTCCTGTAAGAGGAATTAAATTATTATTTATACTCTCTAATACTACATCCAAGGAGTCTCCTGGATTAGCTGCAATATTAGAAAGATAGGCACCATTGTACAAGATACAACTAGCATCTTGATATGTGGCGCAGGTGGGACAAATTTCAGCGATTCTCATAATTTACGAATTTATGTTTTATTTATGTATTTTAAAAATGTTATTAAAAATATGCTACTATAATATAGCGTTTACCTAGCTGTTTTGGATATTGTGATGTTGAACTCTTTAGCAAACTCTTCATCAAATGATGCTAATAAAGGTAAAATTGAGTTAGAAACTGGGAATAGCTTCATTGAATTCTTTATTGGCTGTGCTTCTTTTCTAACTTGTTCTGCAGACTTAGTAGGATCAAATAAATCAATTCCTGTTGTTTCTTTAAAGAAGTGATTAGTAGCTCTTCCAAAGTCTTCAAACAATCCAATTGCTGGCAGTCCTGAATCTAATGTAGTTGCCATTTCTGCTGGGTTGTAGAAGAAACTCACCTCACTTATAAACTTATCTACTACTTTTTGGAAGTATCTAAACTTATTTTTTGTTGCTCTATCCTTATCATCATCTGGTGCCATCCAACCTAAAGCTAAAGCCATACCTAGAAGAGAAGCAAGTAATGCAAGTTCTCTAACTTGATTTCTTAAGTTTAATCTAATCATATCAGAAAAATCTTCTTTAGTCATATTAAGTGGCTCACCAAATCTTTGCTCATAGTCTCTAGTATACTTATCAAATAACTCATCTATTTTACTAACACCATCTTCTGACACTGTAAGAACATCTATAACTTCTTTAACACTTCTTAATATATTAAAGTGTAAGAAATTAGAAAACAATCTAATTCTACCAATGTCATACATCTCACCAGTAGTCAAACCATCTTCACCTATTTCTACACTAAAGTCATCAGCCACCTTTCTAAACTCACCAAAACGTGTAAGAGCAAGTTTAGGAATCCATCCTTTAAATACCATTAAAGAACGAAGCCATACATTCATGTTTGCTCTAATGTTATCAAACTCTGTTGCACCACCAGTAGCAGTTCTAGAAAGTGTTCTAGCTACATTAGTCAGACGTTGTAGTTCTTCTCTATTACTTAAGTCTAAACCTGGCACAACAAGCTTGCCATCTTCTAGTTTCTTTGTAGCATTAATAGATCTTGTTTTCTTCAACTCATCAACTTCTTGTTTAATTTTTCCTTTTACTGAGTTGTATTCTTCTGCAGAAGTGTATCTATTTTTATATTTACTTTTTACAAAGTCTCTGATGTTTACAAGTTTACCATCTTCAACCATCATGTTATCTAGAAGGGCCATGAATACAGACTTCTCTAGATGTTGTTCAGTTTGTCTAAACCATACAAATAATATATCACTATAGTTTTTATCTGTAAGCTTTGACATACCAGCACTCACCATCTTGTCATAAGTAGGATCATCTTTAAGTGGCATAAATTTATCAATAAGCTGAACAAACATTTTTCGCTCATCATCGTTTTTAAATCTATTTCCAAAAAGTCTTGCTTGATATCTAAAAACTTCACTATAATCAAAATATTTTCCTGCAAGTGCTGCCAATTGTAAGTTACCACCAAAGTAGTTTGCAAGACCTGATATACTTTTAAAACCTAATGCTTTAATTTGAACATATCGATTTAAGAAATCCATTATTTTTATAAGTGATCCTGTAGTTTGTTTACTACCTTCTTTTACTGCATCTTGACCTGTAAGACCTCTGGATACAGAATTAATTGCTTTTGTAACACCTTTTGTTACAGTTCCAACAAGTGGCACCTCAACATCAGAATCATCAAGTGCATATTTCTGACCGTATAATACATTTCTAAAAAATTGATCTATAATTTCTATGTTATCGCTGTTTCCTTTTTGTTCAATGTTTTTTCCATCTTTAGTAAGAGCCATACTAAACGAAGAAGTCTTTAAATGTTTTTTAAATTGTTCAGCAGTTTTTACAAGAAGAAGTTGATCTTCTATAGAAGAAAGATATTTGTACTTCTCCATGTGATTAATGTACATTATCATGTTCTTAAATAAGTCTAAACTTACATCAGAATAATCATTAGTACCATCTTCTTGTATACTAAAGTCTGTAGTGTAGTATTTAGGTATAGAGTTTTCTAACTCACCAGTTACTTGATTAATATTTCCATACCCAACGGTATCAAGCTCTGAAGTAAAGTTGGATTGAAAGTTAGATATGGATCCTAAACTACCATCCCAAGCTAAACTCTCTGCCATACTCTTTCTTATAAATGGTAGAAAGGTAGACTGTGCTGCATTATTTATATAACCTACATCTCTTGCTTTTGCATTTATACCAGATATAAAATTATAAAGTTCAAATAACTCAGGGTCTTTTTTAAGATTAATATATTCTTGACTTTCCCATTTTTCTAATGGATGTCTTTTTATTACATAGTTATTATATCCTATAAAGTCTACTCTTGAGGTGTCCCATTTTTGATATTCTTGTAGAATAAGTTTTTCTTTTAGTTCTGGATCTTCATGTCTTTCATTAATTCTACGTATAGCTTCTTTTAATATTGGCTTAGCTTCTTTAGCATATGCTTTCAAGTCAACATTCTCTTTAAGCCACTTTCTACTTCTCCTACCTTCTTCAGCATTTGCATCAACTTCATCAAAAAACTTTCTTTGATATTTATATATAAGTTTATTTGCAATAGCTCCTTTTTTATCCTTTTGATAAATTCCTTGAACTAGCTTTTTCAAATCTCCACCTCTAGCTTCAAGCTTTTCTTTAATTTCAAGAAGCTCATTCACTTCATTTAGTGCATCTTCTTGAGCAAAACCCATTGCACGATTGGCAAGTTTATACAGAATGTCTAAGGCTTTTAATCCTATTTCAGAAGTTCCTCTAAATAGAGAAGACAAACCTTTTACAATTCTTTCAGGTTTCATAAAGCCTGTTACAAGATTACGTTCTCCTATAAACTTTTCCGTGAATTCACCAGCAATTTTTTCAATCTTTCTTCCTGACTTACGAATAGATGTTGATTGGTCAGTAAGATTTTTAAGCATTTCTTTTCTATTAGCAACCTCTACTTTTTCTTCATCAGTCAATGATTGTTCTTCTAATGTATCGTTATATACATAATCACCAATTCTATCAGCTATACCTCCAAATATATTAGAAAAAGCTATATACTCTCTTAACTCTGCAGAAAACTCAGAAAGTTCTACATCTGTTAAATCTTTATCATCTGCTGGTCTACCTTCATATGAAGTTTTATATTTTGCAATAATATTTTCTCCTGCTCTCTGCATAATTCCAATAGAATCAATCAATGGATTAATGCGTTGTTGTGTCTGAAGACTTCTGATTGCTTTGTTAATAATATTTAATCTTTCACTTTTAAACTCTCGCTCATCGTCAGAATTTGCTTTAGTTGCTGATATCTGAATTTGAATAGCATTTAAGTCTTCTATAAGTTCATCAAATGCTTCAACACCTGTGCTTTCAGATTTTTCTGATACAGGCGTAAGTGTAAGAGGTTCTATTTGTGTTGGGTTTACAGATCCAATTTTTATACCTTTTAGTTTTAACAGACTTGTTGGATCTTGAAAGTTGTCTCTCTTAAGGTCCATAATGATAGGAACAGCTCTGTTCTTACCAACTTTTTTTACACCGTAGTTATCAAGTAGTATCTTTTTATATGTACCAAGTTGTATGTCATATGCACCTTGTTTAAACCAAGCAACATCTTCAGCACCTTTAGCAACACTCATGAACTTCCAATCATAAATGTTTGCTGTACCATCCTGTTCAACAATCAACAAGTCAATTGTACCTGCCTCTTTATTTTTAGAATCATACACTTGTAGTTCAGAGAACACTAATGGATTCTTACCATTTTCTGAGAACGATGCAATAAGGTCAGTGTAATACGTTTCTAACTTATTGTATACATCATTATTTAAACTACCTTGAATATTAGGACGTGGTCCTGGATTCTCTCTTCTTGTACCATCTTCGTTAAAGAATCTAGCATGTATCTCTTCAAAATATTCGTGATACTGTGTACCTAATACACGTTTCACTTCATTATCTCTATCTTGTTGAGCAGTAAATCCAGCAGTACCAAAACGTGACCTATACCAAGCCTTCACTCTATCTGTTACCCTTTTCTTAATTCTTTCATATTTTCCACTAACAAGAAGCTCATAGTAACTTGTAGCTTTCTCCTCATCAAGCAATAAAGGATCTGCTTTTTCATTAGTTTCTATTTTTCTAAGAGATGCTCTAGTCTCTTCCACTTTTCTTTGAAAGTCTTTCTGCTTATCTGTAACTTGATAATATATTTCTTTACTGTCTAGGTCAACAACACTTCCTTCAAACTCACCACCTATTACTGTCTCTGCTGTTGTAGAGAATATATCAATGTTTGCTTTCTTATACTGTCCTCTAAACCAATCAGTTATCATATCCCACATTCTTCTAAAGATAGACTGGTCAGCTTCTTCTAATGATGTGTCACCTAATATAATAGATGTAATCATTTTATCTACTGCCTCTTTCTTTATCTTACGAATGTTTGGTTTACCATTCTCTAATTGGTATGCAGGAATATCTTTATAAGCCTCTAGTGTGTCCTTATATATTTTAAACCTACCTATCTTAGATATCATCTCTGTAATAAGCTTAGGATTCTTTTGCTCAATAATAGCTGTAGCAATATGGACCATCTCTTCTGTAAGAGCTACATCTTCTTTACCTTCAGCAATAGCAATTACACCAGCTGTAAGATCAGCTACAGCATTAACAGAAGACTCATCAACAGCAGGGTTTTGTTTTGCGTAATCAGTAAGTGATTGCACATCAACACCCATCTTCTTAATCACTTTTTTCACCTTATTAAGGATTTCAGAAGATGCTTTTGTAGTAGGTTGTTCAGTTTGCTTTTGGAAGAGTATAGTTTTATTAGCTTGTGCAGGAGCAATTAGTACCTCGTTCCAAGTGTTACCATACTCATCCTTAATCTCTACAGGACTGTAGCCATTCTTTTTAAGAACATTAGTAATGTTATTTTCATAGAAATTAGAAATACTACTTAATTGAGTTTTACCAGATTCTACATCAGCAAGTTGTTGATTAATACGATTTGTTTCTGTTTCGTATAAAGGAAGAGTAGAAAATTTTAAAAACTCATATTTAGGATTTTGTTTATATACATTATCTTTTATATCTTTTTCTCCTATTTGTTTATTAGGATATTCAGTAACTAATTCCCCTTTTTCATTTAATAATACATATTTACTATTTAAAACATCTAACCTCTCTTGCATAGTTGTTTTAAACTCTTCTAAAGTTTGCAGTCCTTCAATCTTAGAAGCAGTATCTCCCTTAGGAAATAACACTCTCTCATAACCTTTCTTAGCACTATCTTGTATAATAGATTTAATAAAGAATGTTACCCAGTTGTTTTTTTTGTTAAAAAGTTGAAGGAATTGATTCTGTTCTTCTTGTCCCTCAAAACGATACTCTACATATAGATTTTCTTCATAACCTATTTCCCCTTTAACTAATTCTTTTTTACCTCTACCTTTCTGAAATAAATCAGATTGTACTTCAAGTACTCTACGAGTTTTCGTTTTACCTGTAGGTGCTAGTATTTTTCTAGGGTTTCTGTCTCCTTGTTCTAAAAAAGGGTCTTCTTCGTCTAAGATTATATTTTCTTCCAATAAAGTTTGTTCATCACTTCTAAACCACCCTATACCATTATCTGTACTAAACTGTGCATGACCTTTAATGTTAGGTGTAATATCAGGTGTAGTTATTTCGTTCTCTATATAGTTAGTACCTCCTGGAACTGTAAGATTTGAATAGTATTTAGTAGGTTTTATTTTTGTTTCTTCTATAAAGCTATTAGCTTCGTCTATACTGTTATAAGTAACAGGTCCTACTTTTTTATTATATTTATCTACAACTATAAAACCTCTTTCTACTTTTTTAATTTCAAGAGAATCCCAATCTACATTTTCAATTTTTTTTCTAGCTATATATCCTCTACCAATAGCAGGACTTTTAGCAGTATTAACTTCAACAACAAAACTATTATCAGCTAATAAAGATGTAATAATTTCTTCTCTGTCAGTAATACCTTTATCTAATATAATTTCTTTTTGAGCTTTAGGTACTTGAAGTTCTGTTAAGGTTTTATCTAAAGTCCAGTTATTCTTTTCACCTTTAGCAAACATTTGTTTAGCTTTCTGTGAACTAAGAATGTCTATAGATTTTATACTAGCTCTTAAAATAGCTTGTTTACTTTCTGATTGGGGAACCTCACCATTGTAAGTGTCCCATAAGAAATAAGCCATGTTTTCTCCTCTAGAAGCTACTAGTTCCTTCCATTGTGGTAAGTTTATATTAGGACATGTTGCCATTAGCCTTTACATTTTTTATTAATTATTTCTCCAGCTTGCTCATCAGTGAAGCCAGAGTTCTTCAAACTCTCAGCAGTTATTATTGATTTTGCAAACATTCTGCCATTTACAATCACTCTATCTTCTGTAACAGTTATTTCTAGAGGTCCTGTAATAGCTTTATTATACTTTGAAGTTTGTATTGTATTATCATACACTTCTACTATTTGATCATCTGTTACTTCATCCACCTTCATCATACCATTATCAATAATAGATTGTTTAGCTTCTGAATAGAACTCATTAGCTCTGAAACTATCTCCAAAAGCATTTATTGCTTTGTATATAGGATATCTTCTGCCTTTTTTATCTTCTGTAAAAATTGCATCACCAGCTACATCTTTTACTATCTTAAACAAACCTTTATTTCTATAAGAATAGTCACCTTGTTTGCGCATTCTATTTCTCTCTTCTGTTGAAATATTATAATTGGTCCATGTAAACACTTGATACTCCTTGTTAAAATCATCACCAGTAACAAGTTGAGGAATCTCATTTGCCCCCATAGCATTCTTTAAGTTATTATAACCAATGAAACCTAAAGAAGGATAGAAAGGACCATACTGTCCAAACATAACAAACAGTTCTTTGTTTGGAACTATATTATCATTATTCCAATTGTTTCTTTGAAATATACCAAGTTCATAGAAGTCGTCTAAGTTACTTAAATTTTCTATCTTAGGCAACGTTTTATTGTATATTCTTGCGAAGTCCTCATAAGGAATGAGTGATGTAAATGATATAGGTGAACTACTAAGTCCTGACTGCAGAATAGCTAGAGTGACTATCTTGTCATACAAGTCTGTCTCATCTTTAAGTGCTTCTCTTAAATCACGGAAAGCATATATGATGTTGTTCTGATCATATGCTTTACTATCTGTATTTTTAAGAGATACATTACTTGGTGTAGTTTCACCTCCAAGTCTAGAAGGTTCCACTTGAAGAAGATCAATTACATGATTATTATATAAAGGATGCTTTGCATCTTTCTTAACCTCATCGATAAATGTAACCACTTCAGAAGCTACACCTTTATCTGAAAGAAGTGTTTTTTGTATCTGTAAATTTAATCCTTGATCTATTTGTACAGCCCAATCAAATAAATCATTTACAGCTTTTCTAGCCACTGTAATAAATGTTCTATCTGGCAAACTAACATATAGCTTAAGAACCTTTTCTAATACAGTTCTAACCTCACCTCTATCTGATAGAAGAAAGTTTGAAAGAGCATTCCTAGACTCGTTTATTTTATCAGCTTGGTTTGCAATAAAAGAGTTTTTTAATATATTATCTGCTGAAGATATAATAGTGTCTTTTGCTTTGTTGAACTGTTCATTCTTTTTAAATACAAGATACGGATCATTAAACCTTGATGTGTCCCAATTAGTACCTTGTGTAACTGTGTATAATTGATTAGCCATCTTAGCATACTTTAAAAACTCTTGAAGCATAAATACCTGCTCTAGGTTTTCTTTAGCAGTAAATTCTGTTTTACCTAATGAATTAAGTAGAGAATCTTTACTAGGTATTTGTGTAGGTAAACCTTTAGTTTTTCCTCCATATTTATCTATAGTCTCATCTACAAAGTCGTTTATAAATAAGAACTTATATCCTGCATTCTCAATTGATTGTAAGTAATCACGAATGATTGGTTGATTCATAAAATAAGCCACAGTATCTACTGGTACACCTATCTTTACAAGGAAGGTGAATGTTGATGCTACGTTTGGTGTAGCACCCATCTCCATAATCCATGGACCCTTAGAGATATCTACATACCCATCAATAAACTGTCCAAGTATATCAGATATAAGTTGACCATTAGGAAACTCTTCACTTCTTTCAGAATTAGTTACACCAGATAACGATGGGTATTCTTGTCCATCTATTGTAACCTTGTTATAATTCTCGAAAGTAATTTTAGCATCACCTAAGAATTTTGCATCATCATAATCCACTCTATCAAGTTTACTATCATCAATATAAACAGCAGATCTTTGATTGAGTGAATGATTAGTTTGTTGTACAGCAGCAATACCAATAGCTTGTTTACCTGCTACAAAAGCTTGTCTTAACCTAGACATAAATCTTCTGTCAAGCATGTTATCTATATTAGTGTAATCAAACTCTTTACCTATTACTTTCTCAACAATAGTTTTAGATATATCTTTTAGTTGATCTGCTGAGTTAGGTGTAATAAGTCTTTCAAAGTTTGCAGAATTGCTTACTAAGTTTTCAGAAGATTGTATAAACTCATTCTCTAAAGATTGCTTATACATTCTGTTAACCACTGCATCTCTTACACCATCTTTCTTTAATTCCTCAACTAAAATAGTTAAAACATCTTCGTCTTGTGATATACCAAGCTGGTCAAATAAACTTGTAAATGCTTTACCTTCAGCTGTATCAAATATACCTGTTAAGCTTATGTTCTTTAACTGACGTATATCTTCTAATTGAGATAATTGTTTTTTAGTAAGAAGAGCACCACTATCAAACATAGCAGCAAACTTATCTTTAGCTTTTTGTCCAAATCCATAGAAAGGTACAAGTTTAAGTGTACCGTTTGAATAGAAAACGTTTTTAAGATAGATTGAAAGTTTATCAATATCAAAGTCACTCCCCACCTTCTCTACAATAGCAGCAGGTACAACCACGTTATCTCCAAACTCTTTTGGTAAAAACTTTTTTATTCTAATCGCATCAATAGAGTTTTGTTTCTGTGTAGGAATACGAAAAGCTAATCCAGATAATACCTTTTGTCCTTCTTCTGTATTGTTTAAGTAGTCAAGAAGTTCCGCATCAGACATATTACTTTGAAACCAACGTCCCACCATAATCTCCATTACTCGTTCACCATCTTTATCTTCATAGAACTTAAGAACGTCAGATGTATATCCTTCCTTGCCATTAATTTTTGTCTTAGCTATACGATTAGATTCAAACAGTGCTGAAGGTATCTGTACCTTTTGTCCACCACTTATCTTAGGACGAACAATTTGCTTATCTACAATAGAATATAGAATGTTTCTAACTTGCTGATATGCAGGAGTAGCTTCAAGAACTGCCTCTCCTTCTGAAAACGCTGATACAGCATCACTAATATTATCATTAGTTTCTCTTCTAAACACTTCATCACGAATTGTTTTAGCAGCTTCTGAAAAGTCTTCAACAACAAGTGTCCCATCTTCTTGTTCTTTGATACCTAAACGCTTTAACATCATTTGATATCCTTCATTAGTCATCTCTTCAAGAAGACGCTGATTGTTAGCAATCTCTTTATATATTGGAGACTTAGCAATCTTTTGCTCAGGAGATAATTTTATCCAACTATCAAGACCATCTTTATAATCAAATGGAACTCCATTATCCATGTAGTCCATAGTGATAAGTTTAGTAGTTTGAGATCCTCGTGTTACCAATGCAGCTTCTTTAGAAGGCACATCACTCTGTAAACTCATTATAGAAAATGGTACATCTACTACAGCTGCATACTCTGCATCATTAAATGATCCATCTTCATTGTATGTAGCATGTGATGATTCAGCTCCAACCTTTCTACCAGACTCAAACACAATATAGTCTATGTTCTCATTCTGCATCTTGTTGTAAAGCTTAACTCCATTTTGTGCATCAAGTTCTTTCATCACTCTATAAGAAAGAGGATACAATGCATACTTATCAAGTACAACATTATTATATGTGTATCCTAACTTAGCTCCTGACACAATAGGTTTTAGAGAGACGTAAGCACTCTGTACTGCAGGATTACCTTCTTTTAAAAGTGTCACCTCATCTTTAGACAGTGTTATTTTCTTATCACGCTTTTCATAAGCAATATCATATTTGTATTGCTTTTCTTCATTCTCATTCCAATCTGAAGTTCTAATTCTAAAGTTACGATATGCTTTAAATAATATACTACCACCACCATCAGTTTCTTTAAAACTATCATAGTTTGGTAAATCAATCACACCTACAATGTCTTGGTGAGATGCTGTACGCATATAGTCTTGCGTGAAGTTAGTATATCCAATATCACCCTTGTCAAAACCTTCATTCCACACTTGATTAAGTGCTGTATTTGCTTTAGGAGAATTATTAAAAAGAGCTTGTCTTGGAGATAAGAAACTCTTAGTACGCTTTAGCTCATCTTTGTATTGGTAAGGATCTGAATAAAGAACTTTGTGCACCTCAATGTTAGCAATCATATAATTAATACTCATTGCTGCCATCTCTCTTGTTAGCTCTTTTGCATCAAACTCTTTACGTGATCCTACATTTTCTAATATAAGTTTATTACCTGTTTCGTTTTCAACAAGTATTCCATATTTATTTAAATATCCTTGCACTCTAGATACATCATTCTGAATGTAACTAGCAATAGCTTGGTTTATTTTAGTTTCATGTATTGCATATACTTCTTCAGGTGTTCCCTCAGTTGTAACTACTTCATTATGTAACTTGTCACCAAGAATACCTTTAAAGAAACGTAAGTCTTTACTATCTCTACCTTTAACAACTGCAATTGGACGATCTTCTTTAGAAAGTTCTAGTTCTGACAAGAAGTATCCTTTAAAGACTTGGTTTACATCAACCAATCCTCTTGCAAGATCGTTAGCAGATATTGGATTACCCATATATAACATATGTTCCATACCTGCATCTCCTGGTACAAGATTTAGATAATAACCTTCTTTGTTTAGATTTAATTCTTGAACTATTCTTTGTTTTTGAGTGAGTCTAGCAGAAGGTGTGATTCTACCTTTAGTTTCATCAATTATACCTCCAACGTATCCACCTTTAAGTAGATTGTTTGCACCTGATCTTTTCTTACCAGTTTTAGCATCAAACATTCTACTAATAATAGTAGAACCTTGAGTAAATACATCTTTAAGAAGATACTCGTATTGTGTTCCTGCTAACTCATTTATATTATTTATATTATCAAGTGTATTGTGTAACTCAGAAGCTGCATTCACTCCAAGGAAAGTTTGTACTCTTTCTCCTTGTAGATTAAAATATGTGCTACTAAATTCTGGATTAGACACAGCTGTTTTTAATTCAGCTAATTGTAAAAGACGTTTATTAATATCTAAAGATACTGCAGAGAAAGTTTTCACCTCATCTGTTTTCTCAATACTTTGTTTAATCCCTTCTACAATAGTTTTAAAGTTTTGTGTATTCTTTCCTAACTTATTATATTCTTCACCACTAAACTGTATACCTAGGGTAGATAGAAACTTAGTATAGTCTCTAGGAAGACGTAAACTAACTTTTCCTAACTTCTTTTTATTAGGTGTATATGAACCTTTCTTTTCATTATATGTAAAGTAACTCTTACCTGATTTTGATAATACAGCTATAGATCGTACATATTCATTTCTAAGTTGATTAGCTCCACTAGATAGAGTTGCATCACCCACTGCCACTTCACCATTTGAAAATATAAATATATTCTTTACATCTGAAGCTTGCTTCTTAAATGTCTTCCACATTCCTGTGATGAGATCCATTTTGTTTGTTGACTTTATATTTTTAAAATCAACATCACCATCAGAAAAGTCTTTACCAGTTAATCTTTTATACAAAGTTCTGTATGTAGCATCACTTACCGCCATGTCTGCTAACCTATTTAACATGTCATCAGGGCTTGTAGAAGTGTGTAACTTGTTCATCAATGTGATGTACATCTTACTCACTGGGTTAAGTAGTCTACCATTAATAGTAGACACAACAGCTTTACCATTTTTATCTACAATAGGATTAGCAGCAAGTAATAGCTTTATAGCTGCATTTGCTTTTCTAAAGCTATCTATCTTAGTAGCATCAAACTTATTACTCTCTTTAATTCTATCTTCATCACTAAGTTGTATCTCATCATTTTCATCAAACTCAACATTGTATGCTTTGATATACTCTTTGTGTTTCTCTGTAAGTCTTGGCCAATCAACAACAACATCTTTTTCTAGCTGACGATTCTGTGCAACTATAGCTAAGAGTCTTTCCTTCTGTTCTTTTGAAAGATTTTCTGTTTTATTAATAATATTATTAATAGCTATCTCCTTACTTCTTATAGTACCTAATACTCTAGGAAGAAGTTTTTCATAGAAGTCTTTCTGATTAAGACTATCTACTATTGTAAACAAACTTTTGTCTGTCTTAATAAAATCACTCAGCATTAAGAATGTCATCTCCTGAACAGTGTCTGATGTTTGTCTGTCACTTAATGTCTTAAGTCTAAACTCAGAGTCTGATGTAGCAAATGCATCCTCTATATCTATAATACCCTCTTGGGCCATAGAAAGCTGTGTAGCATATGGCATACGCTTTTTGTAATAGCCACTACCTATACGCTTGAATAACTCATCTGTAAAGCTTTCTGCTTTATTACCAAGTAGAGCATTCTCAATAAATCTTTTAAGATCTCTAAAGAGTTTAGCAATTCTAGCACCAAGTCCTTTAGCACCTTGTTTCTTTTGTACAAAGTCTCTGAATTGTTCTGCAAGCTCTTCTTTAATTTGAGCTGGTGTAGCTTCAGAGTATTTAAGTTTTTGACCTGTAGGTCTATCTATAAATGTTCCTTTACGTGCTTTAAACTCATTAATTATATTAGCTTGTTCTTCAGCACCTGTAAACATTTTCCATACAGCTTCAAATACCTCATGGTATGCTGTACCAGTTTCTGCATTCTCATATACATAAATAGCACCATCCTTAAACATACCCCAAGCTTGTCTACCGTTAGTAGCTTGAATAATGTTCTTCACTCTAAATACAGGAACGTTAGGAAAGTTTTTCTTTAACCAAGATTCTACATCTTTCCAGTTTTCTGGTTCAAACATATCAATCTCTTGGTTAATCTTAACACGTAAGTCTTCTGAATTAGCATCAGAGATTGCTTGATTAATTTGATCTTCTAAGCTATCTATCTTTTGTTGAGCTTCAGTTTGTTGAGCAGGTGTTCCCACTGCATCATCACCAATAGTGAATGTTGGTATACCACTATCATCAGTTGTTTCTACACTAGCTTGTTGTGTTGGTTGAACAGGAGCTTTAGGTGCAGGTGCAACTTCTTCACCTATAGTGAATGTTGGTAAACCACTTTTATCTGTCTGCTCTTTATATGCAG
>WLWH01000303.1_pt1 | contig 41629 bp, 47 predicted proteins | sample 6712741 | NCBI WGS metagenome assembly WLWH01 (sample SAMN12718694, study PRJNA515312) | sponge metagenome | isolation source: marine sponge | host: Mycale hentscheli | place: New Zealand: South Island, Marlborough, Capsize Point | collected 2003-05-01 | reverse complement strand
ACTCTAAGTTACAACAGCTTAGGCACGGTTCTGCTACAAACAACACGGCAACCCAGGCTGCGGCTGCGATCAACTTCGCTGGAGAACCAACCCCAGCAAACATCACCTGGTCTGGTAGTGCTACGCCTGATGAATTCAGCTTAAACACTCTCGGGGACGAAATAACTGCCAACACCAACTTTACGGGACAACTATCACTTAGTGTGGGTGTTTCGTTGAGCACGACAGATATCGGCGCCGCTAACACTAACTCCAAGTCCTTCTTGTTGCTTGTTAGTAAACTAGAAGAAAAGATTGGTACTGCTGATTGGAAAGACGTTCCTGGTCCTGAACTCTCTAACGAAATTCGTGTTCAGCTAGCACAAGGCCGGACGGAACGTCCTGAGGTTACTTCGTCTCAGCCGTACGCGTTAATTCGACGCGAATTTAGTACTGTTGCTAATTTTAAGGCTGGTGCAAAGTATCGCATATCTACTCTTGGATATCGCTTGCACGCTAACTCTAGTGGTGAGGAGTGGGCGAGTGACAGAAACTGGTCGGGTAACGTCAGCACTGTAGTACTACGGGCTGGACAAACGTTCATGACTATGAATATTACACCCTCTATCTAATAGGAAAATAGTATGAACCACGACTCTATAAAATCAGTACTGGAACCGGGCGAGGAATTCTCGCCCGTGTTCACTGAACCACTTCTCGTCGGAAAAGACGGGGCAGTAAGCCTAATTACCCTAGGCGCCATAAATGTAAAATCCCAGCGCGTCCGTATTGAGGCGCACCTGGTAACCCCCGGAGAAGACGGCCCGCCAGACCCCTACGACCTTAAGTGGGGAACCCTGTGGGAAGTTGACCATATGGTTAATTTTCCCCCACAGTACAGCACCAGATCAATGACCCCGGGCGCGTACGTTCGGGGCGTAATTACTGACCTGGTACCTGAGAAAGATGACGAGTTGGCTGAGGTTACTGTATCAGTCAGAACCAATCCTGAGTACTCGGCCCTATACGGGGGCCACGAAGGGGCTATTCTCTCCTCTATTATAGGAGATGGCGCCTCTTCATACACAACCGACACACTTGTTGTTGGTAGTGACGGAATGGCCGTCTTGACCATGACCGACTTCGAACAGGTAAATAACTTTGACATCGCATTCGAGAAGAACGTGGTGTTCAAACCCGGGGACGTCAACTTGTCCCATGGATGGTCCGTCATTCCAGGAATGTCTTCCGACAACGTTTCTCCAGATACACCAGAAACTTTCATCGCAAAGGACCTATTGCCTGGTACACGCGTCCGTGCTGTCGTATCTGGAATCCAGTACGCCAACTCAGATGGTAAGTTCCGGATAAATATCAGAACCGGCTACGGAAAGCCTATCTAATTAACTACGAACATAACCTTAACATAACCTACAAGGAAACTAATTAATGGCTGAACTAACAGAAGAAGTACGGTTCGATGAGGTGACGGACGCCAAGCCGTACGTCCCAACCGGCGGCGTGTACGTAGGCCCATCTGGTACAATTACGGTGATTACACACACCTATAAGAACGTATCCGCCTTAGATATGCATATGAATATGTACGTAGGTCCTCAAGAACCTGGCGTAAAAATACCAGCAACCGAGATTACTGGCGCCACTGAATCAGACCCAGCAGGACTTATTGTACGCGGCCTTACGCCCGGTGTATTCGTCCGGTACGTTGTTACTAAGCTGACCGCCGAGGTCGCTAAAGTAACTATTTCCATGACTTCTGAAGGCTAAAGGTACATACAATGACACAAGCACTAGTACAAACACAACGGGTATTCTGGAGAGACGGCGTTCGTGGGGGCGACGTATATACCACGCCGGTCCGCGTACAACGAGACGGAAACCTAGCGGTATCCTTGTCCGCCGGTAGCGGCCACGACCGTAACTATACCGTAGGATTTACCATCCAAATTAACTGCACCAACGGCTCAGGCTCAAACGCACCTCAGTGGGGCTGGGCTCACTACCGCAGCATCAATGATCCGACTCGGTCGTTATGGCACGCCAGTGACGATTTAGGTCGTATCGAAATGCACATCAAGGACGGCGTAGGTATGTCCTTTACAGGTTTTGCGCACGGAACCTGGGTCCGGCTTGTAATGAACCGCTGGGATGGACGTCGTAGCTACGTTAATGTTGGCGTCCGTACCGGAAGCCAAGGCGAGGAAAACGTGCCTGTAGCAGTTCAAGGAACAGTCCCCATTACCAACGATGGTGAACCTCTGAACGTGTCAGACCCAGGCCAGTGGGTATCCAAAACCGGCTCCCACGGCAAGTAAGGAGATTAGAAAATGGATGATCTAATCTCAGAAGTAGTATATGATTACTCACAGGAATTCCCAACAGGTGATCACATCTGGGAGTCTAGTGGTATTACCGTAGGTCCCTCGGGTAACGTTTTGGCTACTGCTCACAGCTTTATCGGAGAGGTAGACACGTTTTACGCGTACATGCAGATGAGTATAGCACAGCCTTTAAACGCCGAGTGGGTACCCATCCCCGGGACTAACACGGTAGTTGCTAACTACCCAAAAAGTGCCTCTTTTTCCTTAAAAGGACTCCCTCCGCGCGCCGAAGTGCGGATATGCCTTAGGGACGCGCACGTATCTGCGGAGTCTGTAGCAGCGGGTATCCGGGTATCTCTCCGGTCCGACGCTGGAGGCTCCGGTGGCTCCGGAGGCGGTACCGGAGGTGGAGGAACCGGTGGAGGTGGAAACCCCTCGGGCGGGCCTACTGTAGTACCCGTATAAGTAAAATACCCGGCTGCTCTACAAAGGGCAGCCGGTTCACACTTTACCAAGACATATCCAGGAGAAAATAATGTCACTTGTACTCCAAGCTATACCCGGTAATATCACTCCGGACAACCCACGTACCTCTGAACCAGTCACCGTAGGCAGGTCAGGAAATGTCGGCGTTGCTATAAAGATTACAGGATCAGTTTCCAAGCTTAGGGCACAGGCAGAGGTACTTAACGGTCCAATGTTTAATGATTACGAGCTAGAGTGGACCCCGGTTCAGTGGCTAGTCGACCCTAGTGCGCCTACTGGGCATGTTTACATGAATGTAGATGGCCTGGTTCCGGGTTCTAGAGTACGATTTAGTGTCTACGAAAGCCTGGGATCAGAAGACAGCACGATCACCTATAGCTTGTACTCTAGCCACAATAATGCCTGGCCTGACTTGAATCGTGTGTCTTATACTACGTATACCTCACCTATCAAGGGAATAGACTCCTGGACCAGACCACACTTTGTAGGAAACGACGGCCGCGTAATGGTCGTTACTAGCCAGTTCCACAAGACATCTATGTACGAAATAGAACTAGAGACGTGCATTAACCACCACGCCCCCGACGACAGGTCGGAGTGGGCGTCTGTTCCCGGTACGTACGTCAGTAGTGTACCAGAAAATAAGCCTGCGTGTATTACCGTGGCTGATCTGATCCCTGGAAGCTATGTTAGGGTCAGATCGTACTCTCAGCCGACCAGTTATACGAATGAACCGGGTCATTTCAAGATTACTGTACTGACTACGCACATGTCAACCTAACTAGAACGCCCAGAAAGGAAAAACAAATATGTATTCACAACGTCAATTCACCCGACGCCAGGTAAAAGTTGCAGACAGCGTTACGGAACCCGTACAGGTTGGTCCAGACGGCATCGCAGCCTTTTCTGCGTATAACTTTAAATCTTACATCACAAGCCCGTGCTATTACGGGGTACAGTTCCAGATGAACATCATGAGCATCGAAGATGATCCTGAAAGATTTAGCTCTGGTTGGGTTGGAATTAGTAACGTAGGTGACGAACGCGGCCGCTTTGGTCACGGATTTTCTGATAACGTAGGCGCATGTGTTTCTGGTCTCCCAGAAGGAGTTTGGGTTCGCGGACATGTTTACCGCCTCGACGGAGCCAATGATTCTAGCTGCTGGTTGGCTGTACGAACATCTGCCTAAACAGACAGTCAGTAGGTTCAAATGACAATATATACCAAGCGAGATGATACCGTAAATACCAGCGTTTACTCCAACCATGAGCATCCTCTGGAAGATAATATGCACACAACTCCAGTAAAGATGGAAGATAAAGTAAACGCAGTTACGTTTGGTGTGTACGAGATCGTCGAAGAACACAGAAACCGACGCAGGTATTACTACGACAGTGGGGCACCACGCCCCGTCGGAGACGCTACTAACCGCAAAGACGCTACGTACGCGTTTCGTGTAGAAATAAACATTTCCTCACAGGACGCGCTAGGCACGCCTGTGAACGACTGGGTTCCTTTACCACAGTACGACCGAGAGATAGCTCTCGGAGAACTGTTCAATGTTACTGTTATAGGTTTACCAGTACAGGGTTTGGTACGGGCCCGCATTGTACGGTCCACAGGATCGGACACCCTTCGAAAAGTAAGAATTTTAACAAGGGTTTAGTAATATACTAACTAACCTGGTAACGTTAAGATCACGACCTTGACTCTAACCTGTAAACCTAATTAAAATGCCCTGAAAGGAAAATATCATGGCTAAATACTATACCTCCGTAGCTTCTTCGTCTGCGGCAGTCGACTGGACGGACCTGTTCGCTTCTGGACAAGTTCTTAACGGCAAAGACGTGTCTTCTGTCGTTGTTCGCGCTGGTACGACTACCCGATTTGAGTCCGGCTCAACGGACCCAGCTGCAAGCACCACTGCGGGCCAGTCTGTTTCTGCAGGAAACCCCGTTACGTTCGTTTTCGACGACGACGCGACTAAAAACCTGTGGGTACAGTCCCCGGCTTCGCGTGCCCGTGTTTCTGTAGAAGTAGACACGGTGTCCGAAGGCTACACCTTCATCGTTACGTAACATTCGTAGAACACTTAGTAGAATACTTAACGAGTACCCTAGTAACTAGTACGTCCCCAGGGCGCCTCAGAGAGCCGTACGCGGCCTCTGTGGTGTTCTGGGTGGCTTACCCCAAGAATCATGTAACCCCCGTGTACGACGCTTATACGAAGCGTGAGTAGCACTAAAACAAAAGGGTCCGATGACATGGATTACGGCAAGTATTTTTTCGACACGGTACGGCCTATGTTTGGGGGCCAGTTAAACCAGCACCAAGTTAACGGTTTAAATAAAATAATACAGTACGCCGATAAATGGGAATATACCCCCGAGCACACCGCGTACATCCTAGCTACTGCCAAGCACGAGACAGCTAACTGGATGCAGCCTATTCGAGAAGGCGCCCGTAAGTACGGACCTAGGTACTCTGACGTATCTGCTAAGCGCGCCGTAGAGTCGATCTTCCGACGAGGGCTTATCAAGCGGAACTACGCGCTTCCTGCGGGTCCGTACGGACAGTCGTATTACGGACGTGGCTTAGTACAGATCACGTGGTACGGGAATTACCTAACATTCGAACGTTTGCTCGGAAAGCCTCTTACGGAGAACCCCGACTTGGCACTCGACTGGGATAATGCCCTGGACATCATGTTCGTAGGCATGCGTGACGGTCTGTTCCGGCGTGGACGATCCCTTAGTATGATCAAAACCTCGGAAGACTTCAAGGCTGCCCGCGATATCGTTAACGGCGACAGCGGCAAGCGGTGGGGCGGAAGGGTCCGAATCGACGACCGCTTGGCTAGGTACGCCCGTATGTTCCTTAAAGGCCTTACGGGCAGTACGTCATAGAAAGGATACTCAATGGCAATTCCCGCTTTACTCGGCACTGCCGGGCCAATCGCTTTAGGACTATTTAAGCTCATAGACGAGCTTTTTACATCTGACGACGAGCGGATGTCAGCTAAACTCAGGGTCCTGGAGCTACAGAAATCCGGCGAACTCGCACAGATCGCCGTTAACACCCAGGAAGCCCAGCACGGGTCTTTGTTCGTCGCCGGGTGGCGCCCGTTTATCGGGTGGGTATGCGGACTAGCGTTCGCATGGACGTTCCTTGTGTACCCATTTTTACAAGTTATCGCTATCGCAGCTGATTTGCCGATTAATCTCGGCTTGTTACCGGTACCGGACTTGTCTCAGATGATGCCTGTACTGCTTGGTATGCTTGGCCTCGGTGCTATGCGTTCTTACGAGCGTAAATCTGGGAATGAGCGGAACAATATGAGCGGAACTACGTTAGACCGCCGTGCTAATAGATAGCACTCCGCGATCCAAAGTTGGCGCGGCCATAAAAAGGACGGAAAAATCACAAAAAATTTGTAAAAATCGTAAAAAATCGTAAAAAACGATACATTTTTGTGAGTGGGCATCTATACATTCCCGACCCCGAAGTTCCCCCATGGCGTACTTGAAGTTCATCAACAGGAATACCTAGTGTATATATCCATCCTGGTGCTGACAGCCTCTACAAGCCTCGTACACAGCCAACTCGTACTTGGGGTACACCCACACCCCTATTTCAAGGATGCCTCTCAGTGAGCTCTACAGAGCCTCTGAGGGGTGTTTCTATGTACACACCTGCAATACACACGGGTAAACGGTTCAACCTTGGCTCATGAGTAGCACGTGCGGGCAATCTATCTTTTGCGCCATAACTAACATGTACAGTACATTCAGTACATTCATTACAGACAGTACATTCACAGTACAGTGCACATACGAACGTACACTAAAGTTACACGAAATACAGCTCAAACGCTTAAAGCCTTGTATAAGAGAAGAAGCATCCAGTGCTTAACGCCTTGTATAAGATACACAGCCACGTGCACATACACATAAACGTACGAGCTATGCATATTATGCACAGAGCTATGCATTCTAGGAATACCGTATCTGTCTTCAGTACGTAAGTACACGATATCCTATCGAAGGATCCTCTGGATACGTAAGATAGAAGTAATATAAGTTATATACATGTTATATAAGTACATGTGGTTGTATATACAGTTATAAGTAGTTATATGTAAGTAAATATATGATAATATATAGTAATATATACTAAGGTACTTGACAACTAAGTACCACAGTACTACATTATACACATAAAGGATAAACACAATGATAAACACGATTATAGAGATATACATCATCGTAGCAGTTATTGTAACGATGTATAGCCTCGTAAAAGGACGTGACGTACGAGCTGCTTTACTGATTGGTGTCACCTGGCCACTTGTTGTACTTAGCCCGATCAAGGCTCTGGACGCTCTAAACAAGAAGCTACACAACAAGCTAAACAACAAGCGCTGACGTACTTCTATCTATAATAACATAACTACGGATACCTAACCAGTATCCGTATTATTTCGCCACGCATCAGGAGGATCACCATGACAGAGAACACAGCGTTCTTAGGGCTAATCGGGTTCGCCGTACTTGTGCCTCAGCCCGCGCAAGAGTTCGTCTTTATGGGGCTGTTCGTCGGGTGTGGCGCGTACCTGCTGTATAAAGGCTAAAATAAAACTAAAATAAAGGTAAAATAGTTGTTGACAAGCACATCGGTACGCACTACGTTCTAAATCAAGTTCTAAACATCGCAGACAGGCAAGCCCTAGGGCAGCAGCCGGAAGCATCTTAAGAAACCTGTGTAGTCAGGGCCCGTGGAGGATTTGCATGCTTGCATCTCGGAGAGCGGACGGACCGGTAAGTAAATCTCGCTATGAGGTGAAGAATCCGGTCGCAAGCTTTAGTGCTTGTTAGTCGCGCACTTTGATTCCCGCAAGTTCGCGCCTTACTAGCCCTAAACCGTAACTCCGCATCACAAAGGAATTACCATGACTATGAAAGACGACTCACCCGCAATATTCATCAGGAAAAGAACTGCCCTCAACACGGCGAACCTGTTCAAGAACAAGTTCTGCCTAGACGAGGCTCCGGAAGTTCGCCTGCACGTTGTGCAAGGGGAAACGCAAGGGTACGTTCTTTTTGCCGGACAGGTTCTATCGAACGACCACGTTGAAAGCGCGTTAGAAGATTTCTTAAAATAAAGGAGGTACTCATGGAAGTACGACAGTGCATGACGCCGGACTACCTGGCGTACTTCCTGGCAAAAGGACGCCATGAGGTACTATCGTACGATCCGAATATAATCACAACTATTGCGGACCGGGTGTACGTTTTTATGCTTGACACCCGGTACATGCTGTGGTGCGAAGTTATCATATCAACGGCTACCTAGTAACCAACTAAAGGAAGATACCATGACCATGAAAGCAATTGTACTCGCAGCTATTGTATCTGTCTCGGCGTCGGCAGCAGCAGCTGAAGGCATTTACATCGGCGGCTCTGTCGGAAAATCAAGCCTAAATGGCAATTATGACTGGGTCACTACGACTTCTAGAGGAACGTTTGACGGGATAGACTCGCTTAAAGGCGCCGGCGTCTACCTTACGGGTTACATAGGTACCCGTGGGCTTGAACTTAGCGAAGGTACCACACTTGGCGCCGAGCTCTCGTTCAGTATGTTCGATACTGAAGCAGCGGGTGAAGTTCAGTTGGGCTTCAACAACGGTGCCATCCGCCTAGATAGTACAATCGACCTCAAAGCTATGCTCTTCCAAGACATCAGTGCCGACACCACGCTGTACTTTGGTGCAGGCTTAACACAAGGCTCTTTCATCCAAAGCTATGAACTTATTGGCATCGGCGGCGTATCAGGCACGCACGACTTTTCATCAACAGGCTCTGTTATATCGATCGGTGTTGAGCACGCGCTGAACGACACATGGTCACTCCGTGGCGATATCACCTACCGTGCATACGGTAGTGTTACCAACCCAACCACCACCCGAATAGTTGTCAAAGACACCTTTGGCGTAAGCGGCCACTCGGACACGTCGGTGTCGATCGGACTGACCTGGTCCTTCTAACCAAAACCACGAGGACGCTATGATGAAAGCTTACAATGTAGCGCACAAAGCGGTGCCGGTGCTATGCGCACTGGTCATCGCCGTAGTGTGCATCGCACTGTACACACCGTACATACCTTACGCACAGAATACACAGACGACGCATAAAACGCAGGCCACGTGTCCGCGACCGGCTGTCGAACACGCGGGTCCGGACACCGTACGTCCAGAACCGCGCCCCGGGATGACCAGCATACGACCGAAGCCGGCGCCCGAAGCCGTCTGGCGCACCCCCAGCCTCCATTAACCCCCAGCCGAAAGGTGGAAAAATGACCAACAGAGCCCCAATGGCATGGGCGCTCGAACTCGACCTCTGTGACGAACAAAACGATATCAGCGTTGAGGAAGAGATCGCGCTCTACGACGAACTATTCGGGCGCTGTCCTGAAGACGCACTCGAGCAGTCCGATACTATCTCGATCGAAGAATTAAGAGAACCCGAACCAGTGTGCCCGCTTACCGTAGCGGGCATTGCTCCCACAACCCCAGCCGACACAGTGTTTTCCCTTCAAGGAAAGCGCGCATTTGTAACGTCCATATGAGGAACAGAACCATGAACATCCAAAAATGCGTTACCAAAAAAGCTACCCTGTTCGTCAAAGTCACGGACGTCGACCTGGACGCCCTGGCGTTTCTTACCCAAGCAGATGTACAGGCAACGGCTAGCCCCGTCGTCTTTCAGCTCAGCTTCGACGACGAAGAGCCTTTGCTGGTCGAGCTCGGAGAGTACGCGGTACTGGTAGCGGACGACATCCTGATCTGCGACGCGGAGTACTTCGAAGAGCAATTCCAAGTAGTTTAAAATTCGGAAGGAAGAAGAGACATGGACTGGGCTGAACTTGCAAAAGAACTGCCCGTGTCGCACTCCATGCGGGTAAATTGCCCTTCCTGCGGCGGCAAAAAGACCTGTTCAATAACGAACAAGGGAAACCGCTACGTTCGTCTGTGCTTCCGCTGCAAGGAGGCAGATTCGGCAAGTGCACCCGCAATGACGCCGCAGGAGCGCAGAGAGCTCATCATAGCGGCTCAAGCCTTCGAGGCCACCGAGCCTACTCTACCCCAGGACTTCACCCCTAACATACCCGTACCGGGCCTTCTGTGGCTCAGCAAAGCAGGATTAAATTACCATGACATCCAAGAGCACAGAATCGGCTGGTCTCCAGAGCTTCGGCGAGTGGTTCTACCAGTGTATAACCGACGAAATATTCTCGCAGGTGTTCAGGCACGAAGTGTCGAGCCTTTCGTCAAGCCCAAATACCTCAACCAAATATGGTCTGGGCCCCGGCCTATGTTCCGTACCGATCTCCAAAAGCGTGGGAGAAACAGCACTGTAGTTCTCACAGAGGACATTATGAGCGCATGCCGTATCGCTAAGACTGGAACCACAGCGTTCAGTTTACTTGGAACCAACTTAATGGACGCACCTATCGCGGAGATCGCCGAATCACCGTACGACGACGTTGTAGTATGGATGGACTCGGACGAGGCTGGGCAGGATGCCCGGCGTACAATGCTAAGACAACTTAGCGCCGTTGGAATTAACGCCCGCTCGGTTTATTCGGAGCTGGACCCGAAACTCCTGGACCTGGAGGCAATCAATGAGCATCTACAGCTTTGACGTTTCGATGCTGAGACTCCTAAAGCACCGTAAGAAGCACTCGAAGTACTTCCGTCAGTTGGACCGGTCCATAGTTACGGAGGGCACGTACAAGATTCTTGCCGACTTTGATCGGTACTATACCACGTTCCCGGAGCACAAGTCTATCGACTGGCAGATGTTCATCCCCCGGATGGCAGCCTGGAACGCAGCCGTACCTGAGGAGTCCCTGGCGGCCCGTATGGTAGCCATTAAAGCTGCCGCCCGGGGCGAGGTCACAGAATCAGAAGAGTCCGCCCTAGAGACGGAAATAGCGAATGCTATCATGTCCAACGAGGTTACCAGGATTAACGATAAGTACGCCGATGGAGAAGTTGAAAATATCGGCTTCGAGATCGCGCGCGTATTGGACACGTTCAAAAAGAACGCCGGTAAATCCCAGGAGGATTGGGTCGACGAAGGAGTTGGCACAATCCTAAAGGAAGACGACGACGAAGGCGGCTATAACTGGCGCCTGTCCTGTCTTCGGAAAGCAATGCGCGGACTCCGTGCAGGGGACTTCGGCATCATTGCCGGTCGCCCTGATACCGGGAAAACATCTTTCATCGCCTCAGAGGTTACACACATAGCCACTCAGATACCCGCGCACAGAAATGTCGTATGGCTCAACAACGAGTCAGTAGGGCGGCGTATCGTACCCCGTATCTACCAGGCCGCGTTAGACCTTACACGATCTCAAATGGTGTCACTTAACCAGGCGGGCAAACTTGAGCCTGCGTACGAGGAGATGATGGGCCGTAGAGACAAGATCCGGGTTATCGACATACACGGTATGTCCGCACCCCGCGTAGAGAGCATACTCGAGGCGCACGACGCCGAGGTTGTTATCTACGATATGCTTGACAACATCAAAGGATTTTCCAACATGGCCAGGCCGGACCTCGCCTTAGAGGAAATGTACAAGTGGGCGCGAGAGTGCGCGGTTAAGCATAACCACATCGGCCTTGCTACCTCTCAGATTTCGGCAGACGGGGAAGGAGAGATGTTCCCCGCACTTGGAATGTTGAAGGACAGTAAATCGGGTAAGCAGGGAACGGCCGACTTCCAGTTGATGATTGGCGTATCTCCAGACCCGACTTTGCAATCATTACGCTACCTAAGCCTGCCGAAGAACAAGCTACGCCGGGAAGGCGAGCGCGGTGACCCCCGGGCCACGGTGCAGTTCCGCCCGGAGATAGCACGCTACATCGACTCAACAGAATTTACACAGGAGTAACCCTGGTGGGTAAAAGATCAGAGTGGACCACCGAGCAGATCGGTGAGTACGTCACTGCCGTGGACGGTAACCTCACTGAGGCGGCCCGCATCATGAGCAATGAATTCCCAGATAACAGCCGCGTAACGCGGCAGAACCTACAAACGTGGGTTAACACTGGGGAAGACGAACCTGTGCAGGACTGTATGGATAACTTCGAGGTCTCTCGTAAGCTCCGCCTGCAACAGAACAACAACAACGCGCTTCGCCGGGACCTTCGTAACCTGACGGACGCAGCGATCGCGAAGTCGGAAGTTCTGACCAGTATCGCACAGGCCATTAACTCTCTGGAGATTAACAACAATTCCACCTTCCTGCCGAAGGTAACCGGCGGCAAGAAGATCACCATAGAACTACTGTTCTCAGACCTCCAACTTGGTAAGCTCATGGACGGGTACGACAGCCAAATCGCTGTAAGGCGCGTAGACGAGTGGATTGAAGTAGCGATGAACCGCATCTTCTCTTACCAGCACCAAGGTTACGAGATAGAGAAGATCATCCTGGCCGTTCTTGGTGACGTTATCGAGAGCGACAAAAAGCACGCGAACTCCGGTCGTGGTTGCGACATCGGCACGGCACAGCAGATGGAAATGTCTATCGACATTCTGTTCAACCGCGTCATCAAGCATCTGGCTAAGTTCGACACAGAAATGGACGTTGTTATGGTCACCGGTAACCACGACCACGACGGGCACGGACTTAACATGTTTATGCCGGGGCGGGAGCATCTGTCTTGGCCATTGTACCACTCAGTACGTATGCTGACGGAAGCTTATGGTATCCGTGCTAACTTCTTCATCCCAGAAGGGTCACACCACGTCCACGACATCTACGGAGCCAAGGTTCTGTACGAACACGGCGTGGGTGTCTCTACCTCTGCTGCATCTATGCGTAAGCACGTCGCTAGCCGGATCAGCCAGGTTAAGGAGTACATCCACCTATTCCGCATGGGCGACAAACATAACGTGTGCCGCTTTAACAACGACCATCTGGTTGTCAACGGAGCGTTCTTCGGTGACGACCGCATCGGCTCTGACTACTCTGGTATCGCCGGATACGACGGGTACCCCGCGCAGGTAATGTTCGCATACGTCGAACGCGCTGACGACCGTCGAACACCTATCTTCGACAGTCTGGTAATCCAGCTCGGTCATATTAAGTAAGGAAGCACAATGGCACTACCCATCGACGCATATGAAAGGAAAACGTACCCCATTGACCGGGGTCTTTTCCGGTACTTCCCCGACGCTCTGGCTGCCGTTTCCAACCGTAGCTACGAGGGCGCAAAGCAGTACGGGCAAGACGGGATGTTCTGGGACCGTTCAATAAGCAGTGACCACGGTGACAGCATGCTTCGTCACTTCATTGATGCCCTGGAGCACGATAAGGTCGACGACTACGCTGCAGTAGCGTGGCGCGCTTTAGCAATGCTGCAGTTACGCATTGAGAAACAACCTGGTTGCAGCATTAAATTCTCCGAAAGGTAATCGACATGTACGATATCTACCTCGCTGGTTCTTTACGGAACCCAGACATTGTGGAAATACACAAGCTTTTGAAGAAGGAGACGGGTCTACGGGTGTTCTCGGACTGGCACGCCGTTGGTCCTGAGGCTGACGACCACTGGAAGACGTACTACCAGAGCATGGGTTTAACGTACAGGCAGGCTCTGCAGGCACCCGCGTCTCGGAATGTATACGAGTTCGATAAATATTACATCGACCAGTGCCCGATTATGGTATTGGCTCTCCCCGCCGGAAAAAGCGGCCATCTTGAACTAGGGTACCATTTAGGTAAAGATAAGAAGGGGTACATCCTTCTGGATAACACTGCTGACCGCTGGGACGTAATGTACCAGTTCGCCAGCGGCGTAACTGCCGACATCGAAGAACTGTCTCGGTGGATCAATCAAGTAAAGGGGCATAGCTGTGACCTACATGATCTTCGATCTAGAGACCACCACGACCAAACGCTACAAGCGTAAGGCCAATCCGTTTATCGACGAAAACTATGTAGTTGCAGAGGGCTGGAAGATAAAGGGGGACTCTCACGCGTACTACCGCTACATGGACGAGACAACGTCCCGGAGTAGCTTCCTGGTGGTCCCGGACAACGTCGACGTTCTTGTTGGAGTAAACGTGAAGTTCGACCTCCTTTGGGAACTGTCTAGGACTAATACCGATCTGGAGCGCTTCCTTAAGCGCGGCGGAAGGATATTCTGTTGCCAATATGCAGAATATTTACTACGGGCTCAGCACCCTAAGTGGCATATGGCATCCCTTAATGACATGATCACTGCCCTGGGCGGAGAGCCAAAGATTGACATCATCAAGGCCATGTGGGAAGACGGTATCAATACGCCGGATATTCCGAAAGACCTTTTGATCGATTACTTGGTCGGCACAGTAGAAGAAGGCCGCAACGGTGGTGACATAGGAAAGACGGAAGAAATATACCTCGACCAGATCAAACGTGCAGAAGACATGGGCATGACGCAGGTTATAGATGACCGCATGGACGGCCTTCTGGGCACTACGTTCATGGAGTTCTACGGACTTAACGTAAACACGACGTTCGCTAAGGAATACCTGGCTAAGCAGAAGGCTGCTCTAGAGGTTGCCACGGAGAAGCTGCACAGCTTTATCCCGAAGCTGCCGCCAGAGCTAACGTTCAACTGGAACTCTAACGCACACAAGTCCGCCCTGATCTTCGGTGGCGCCATCAAGTACAAGAAACAGATGCGCTATAAGGACAAGGACGGAAGCTGGGCACGCAAGAACGAAGTCGAGAAATGGCCCCTCGTTTACGGCGTACCCACGAACCCTAAGGACTTGGTCGACAGCATGGTGCTTGATACCTACAAGGGCGGTAAGCGACTGGGGGACATCAAGACCAAGAACGTCACAGTTAAGGGCGATTACAAAACTCGCTACGAGGACCTCGTCTTCGACTTCAAGGGCTACACCAAGCCTGACCCCAAGTGGCAAGGCTCCCTGACGGACGCGCGCGGTAACCCTCAGTACGGTACCGGCTCGGACATCGTGGACGCACTGTCCCGCCGTGGCGGCGTGCCGTTCCTTGAAGTTCTTGGCAGGTTCTCGGCACTGACTAAAGAGATCGGCACCTACCTGGTTGTCCGGGACCCCAAGTCCGGTAAGCTGAAAGGAATGCTTACTTGCGTTGACCCAAAAACCACGTTAATCCACCACAAGCTTAACCATACAAGCACAGTAACTGGCCGGTTGTCTTCCTCAGACCCTAACCTTCAGAACCTTCCTAGGGGAGATAAATCTGATGTTAAACAAATGTTTAACAGCCGTTTCCATGACGGAGCGGTTGTTGAGGCAGACTACAGCCAGCTAGAGGTTGTCGTGCAGGGCGTCCTAACGGGCGACAAGAACCTGTGTTCCGACCTCAGGAACCGTGTAGACTTCCACTGTAAGCGCGTTGCAACAGTACGTGGTTGCACGTATGAGGAAGCCCTAGATTGGTGTAAGAACGAAAACAGTCCTAAGTACAAGGAGTGGAAGGTCTACCGGCAACAAGCCAAAATCTTCTCGTTCCAACGTGCTTACCATGCCGGCGCCAAGACTATTTCTGAATCTACCGGTATGGACATGGAAGAGGTTGAATCTCTGATTAAGTCCGAAGAGGCCCTGTATCCCGAAGTGGAGGCCTACTACAAACGCGTCGAAGAAGACATCGTTACAACTGCCAAGCCAATACGGGCCTTACGTGATACTGGTAGTTACGGCGTTTATCGTCGCGGTTACCACATTGTACCTACCGGAACTAGGTACTCTTGGCGCTCATATGACGCCCCGGAGTTCCTTAAACGGCGAGGAATATCTGATACGTTTAGCCCTCCGGAAATTCGTAACTACCCGGTGCAGGGAACGGGAGGCGAGTTCGTACAGTGTGTTGTTGGTCTCGCCATTCGGCAGATGATCTCCAAGGACTTTTACGGTACTGGCATGTACGACCCGCAGGCAGTACTAATAAACACCGTGCACGACAGTATCTGGGCCGACTGTGCCTCTGCTGAGTTGGCCGTACAAATGGCCGACGACCTTAAAGCGGTAATGGAAAGCATTCCGCAGTACTACAACGACACGTACAGGATGAACATAACTGTCCCCTTTCCCGTTGACTTCGAGATGGGGAAAGATATGAACAACCTTCACCCCGTTAGCTAAATGGGAGACCACAATGGAGTTCGAAATTACTGACTACAGCACAATATGGGAGTCCGTCTCAGACGACGCCTACCTCGGCGGGCGCTATGTGGACTTACCAACAGTAACCACTGTTAGTGCCGACGTAGAGTTCTACGAGCCGGGAGAAACGCGTTCCGTAGGCCGGGAAGATCTCTTGGCTCTGTTCGGTCACCAGGCCGTCCAGGACGCAGAAGAAGCAATCGAATACGAACTTTACCAAGGATAAACCACATGGCACTGAATACTAACGATATCGCAGCAGCTCTTGACTCAAAAAGCGTTGTTGACCAGTCGGTTCCTGCCGCTAGCGGCGGTTCCTTCACCCCCCGTCGCATCCCTATGGGGCGCCACCCAATCCGCATGATATCTTACGTAGAGCTCGGCGTGCAAGAAGGAGGTATGTACGCCGGCAAGCAAAAGCCAGACGAGAATCAGGCCCGCCTTACCTTCGAATTCCTAGGAAAACGTACTATTACTGAAGGGGAAGACGGAAAGATTTCTGTACCTATGAAGTCCGTCACCAAAAAGCTGTCTTACCACCCCAAGGCAGGATTCTTCAAGATGTTTAATCAGTTGCGTGGCGGGGACAACTCTATCACGCACGCCGCGCAGATGATTGGTACTAAAGCATGGTTGGTGTCCGTTGTATGGCGCACTAAAGACGAAAGCGGGCAGTACTTCACCATTAAAAAGTCTGAAGTAGATAAATACGAAGAGCGACTTAAGTCCGCTAAAACGGACGCGCAGCGTAAAGACTATCGTATCTTTGACAACATTGAGTGGTCCTCGCTTAGCGCGCCTGTTACGCCAGTACTGGACGAAGACGGCGAAGACACCGGAGAAGTCCGCCCGTTGTCCGTACGTGAGTCGGTTAACGACTTCCAACTGTTCTTGTGGGACAACCCTACTCCAGAACTCTGGGGATCGATCTTTATCGAAGGGGAGTACACGCGGGAAGTAAACGGGGAAACGACAACGTTCTCGCGTAACTTCTTGCAGAACATTATCCTCGGTGCTAAAAACTTCGCAGGCTCCCCGATTGAAGACATGCTTAACGGAGTTGACACCCTCGGAGAAGAGCTGTCGGAATCACCCGCCGTAGCAGAGGAAGCAGAAGCGGTAACAGAAGTAACAGAAGACGTCGACGAGTTCGACGAGCTTGGACTGTAATCACCTCGGGGTGGGCCACAACGGCCCACCCACGTACCGCAGAGGAGTATTAATATGGCCTTAACACTAGAGTCCATTAAGGTAGCTGCCATGGACGCCGCGCTCCCCAGTGGGGAATACGACCATGTGTACCCGGACACGGTACCGGGTCGCACGGCCCATATTGACGCCGACTTCCTTGCGTACATGACGTCGTACGAGCGTCCTGACGAGTGCGCTGACCTCGAGGGTATTATTTACCGAACGGACGTTATGATCGAAGACAGGCGCAGGCAGGCAGGGGCAGAGTTCGCTGTGTTGCACATGACACCTAATGGATCTAACAAAGGCGGCCGGTACTCGGCAGCCATACAACGGGAATACCAAGGACAACGTTCCTCCAAGGACAAGCCAATCCACCTCGAGGATGTCCGTTCTTATATGGCCTCACTAGACACCGGTACAGTAAAGGGTTCCGCGTGGATGGACGCAGAGGCTGATGACGGTATGGCAGAGGCTGCATGGAGAAACCACTACGCCGGTACTCCTGACCTTTGCGTCATAGTCACAAAAGACAAAGACCTTCGCATGTGCCCGGGTCTTCACATGGACTGGGACTCTGGCGAGGTTATATACGGAACAGACGACACATTCGGATACATTGACATGCTAGTCAGTACATCTAAGAGCGGCGTAGTCAAAAAGAAACCATGGGGATACGGAACGAAGTTCTTCTGGTTCCAGCTTCTCATGGGCGACACAGCAGACAACATCAAAGGTTGTCCTAGGGCTACTATAGGTGATAGACATAAAGCGTGCGGACCCGTGTTGTCGTACGCGCTACTGCAGGACGCAGAGAACGATAAAGATTGCTTGCGTATCTGCATGGGTGCTTACAAGTCTAACGAGTACGTACACTGGGAAACGGGTGAGCCTGTTTCGTGGCAAGACGTATTCTGGTCCGAGGCGCAGCTAATCTGGATGCAGCGGACGCCTGGCGACGTAAACGACGTAAAAAACTGGGTAAGGGAGATTGTTAAATGAGACGCCTAAAAACATCCGAAGTCGCCCTGTACCGCGCTAAGCTTCTGCTTAGCCAAGGTAGAAACTGTGCCGTGTGCGGCCAAATTATGAAACCCGCCGATGCATGCCTTGACCACGACCATAAATCCGGAGCTATTCGGGCTGTGCTGTGCAGGAACTGCAACCGTGGGGAAGGCCGGGTCAGAACAGTTTCTACCATGTGTAAGCGCTCAGGCAGTGCGCTAGAGTGGCTTACAAGCCTGGTTGACTATCTGACAAAGCACCAAGAACCGCAGACGCCGTTTCTGCACCCTACGTTTAAAACGGAAGAAGAAAAACGACGCGCGCGCAACAAACGTGCCCGAGTACGGCGGGAGACGTTAAAACCTGAGAAGTAGAATAATGGATCATATTCAGGACGAGCTTGACTGGGAACGAAAAATGATCAACTATGGTCTTGATCGTTTCCGCCTACAAGAAGACAAAGCAAAAGAGCGTGGAGACTACACCGGTACGAAATCCGGGTCACGTCTTCTTAAGAACTACTTAATGCAGGTGTCTGAGTACATCTCCCACTACTGCGCCGGTAACTCCCCCGGCGGCCGTCGTCGTACCAAGTATACATCCGTCATCAGCGCGGTTGACGCCGACAAGCTGGCCTTAGTGGCACTAACCTCCCTAATATCTGCAGTACACTCAGAGGTTACTGTAGCTTCTGCAGCATTTTCTGTAGGTGGCCAGATAGAAGACGAGCTTCGTTATGCCGAGTTTGAGATCGCCAACAAGGAGCTGTTCGATCAACTACAACGCGACCTAGACAGACGTAACTCTGAGAGTTACAGACACCGCCACAGGGTTCTTAATCACTCTATGCGCAAGGCTAACATAGAATGGCGGAGTTGGTCACATGAAATGCGGGCTAGCGTAGGCATGATTGTTCTTACCCTGGCACTGGACGCCTCGGACTTGGTTTACAAAGAAACCGTACGTGAAGGTGCTAAAAGAAGCCGCATCGTTCTTAAGGCTAACCCCGAAGTACACGACTGGATTAAACGCAGCGATGAGGCTACTGCAGCTGTGCTTCCGGACCGTATGCCAATGTTGATTAAACCTGACGATTGGACCGGGTTCACTTCCGGTGGATACATTCTACCGAAGCTGCGGCAAACAACACCACTGATTAAATTCAGACACGGTGCTGCCGGACGCGCTCAGAGGGATATGGTAGTAAACTCTGACCTAAAAGATGTTATGCGTGGCGTAAACGGCATGCAGTCCACCCCTTGGCGCATTAATAAGCGTATTCTGGAAACCCTACAACAGGTCTGGGAAAAGGGCCTTACGGTTGGTATGCCGTCCTCCCAGCCGTACGAAATACCGCCGTCACCCGTTCCTTCTGGGATGGATGAGGTCCCTGAGCACCTCTTGGGCGCTTTTAACGACTGGCGCAACACAGCACGTGAACTTCACACAAAAGAGAAGGAGCGCCAGGGTCTTGTTCTTGGGGTTTCACGGTCCATGCGCATAGGAAACATGCTGAAGTACCACGAGAGGTTTTACTTCGTGTACCAGCTGGACTTCCGGGGACGTGCGTACTGCACAACCTCAGGAATTAACCCACAAGGCGCCGACGTAGGCAAAGGGTGTCTAGAGTTCGCAGATGGTAAGCCCCTAGGGGAGACCGGTGCGTACTGGCTTAAGGTTCATGGCGCTAACAAGTTCGGCTTCGACAAGGGTTCTTATGACTCCAGGGTAAACTGGGTCGAAGAAAACCACACGTTGATCCTGGCCGCTGCGGAAGACCCGCTGTCTAACCGTGACCTGTGGGGCAATGCCGACAAGCCGTACCAGTTCCTAGCATTTTGCTTCGAGTACGCGAACTACGTTAAGAACGGCGAAGACCACATTAGCCACCTGCCAGTCGCACTTGACGGCGCGTGTAACGGCCTTCAGCACTTCTCTGCCATGCTTGGCGACCCCGTAGGAGCCCGCTCAGTTAACCTATCACCTAGCGACGTCCCTGCAGATATATACCAAGATGTTGCGGACGTATGCACCCAAAAACTAAGGGCTGCGGCAGAGGGCGGTGAAAATGCCGCTGATAACTGGATTAAGTTCATAGGCGCACACGGCCACGATAACATACCTCGGGCAGCAAGTAAGCGCCCCGTCATGACGTTGCCTTATGGGTCCAGCCAACAAACCTGTACATCTGGCCTGTTCTCTTGGTATGTTGGACACGAAAGACAATTCTTCCCGGACAACACCGGGTTCCGGCACTGCATTTACCTAAGCTCCCTGATGTGGGATAGCATTAGCGAAGTGGTAGTTGCGGCGCGCGAGGCAATGGTCTGGCTACAAACTATTTCTGGTGAACTAGCTAAAGAAAACGCCCCTCTGTCGTACAAGACACCTCTTGGGTTCCCCATGTACCAAGCTTCTCCCAGGCAGGAGCGGATTCAAATATGTCACCGCGTAGGTGGATCTAGGATGCGTGTTACCATCACGACCCCACTAGAAGGCCTAGACGTACGCAAGCAGCGTCAGGGAAGCTCTCCTAATCTGGTACACAGCATAGACGCAACGCATATGTTAATGTGCGTCAACGCTGGCCTGGATAAGGGAATAGATTCGTTCTCTATAATCCACGATGACTTCGGTGTTCACGCCTGTAATGTCCAGGACTGGCACGGTATTATTCGTGAACAGTTCGTTAAGCTACATACAGAAAACAATATCCTTAAAGACCTGTATGACCAGATAACTGAAAAGCACGACATAGACATTCCCGCTCCCCCAGAGCATATGGGATTCGACCTGACCGAGGTTTTAGAAAGCCCTTACTTCTTTGGGTGATTCCTTAAAGCCTGGTATTAGAACACAAGAGAAGCACCCAGACAACTCCAAAGGAGAAGACTGTGGCGATACACGCACATGATGGATCCATACTTATGGACCGTAAAACCTTGCGCGCTTTACTGTGGCAATGTAAATCTAAACCCCTAAACTCGGACTCCACACTGTTTGACGTCGGCTATGAGACAGCTAAACAGGATATGGCTAGACTGCTGTGTAAAGAGTTCAATATTGACCTAGGACACATCGATGTCGGGGACGCTATAAGGATGCTAGATGGTACATATTGAAACGGCCGTTAACGGTAATGAAGAGCACAAAGAGCACGTAATGCGCCTAGCGCTCGAGTTCGCGGAAGCTTTTTCAAACAACGCAGACACATCTGTTGTAAACGATATGGTAGACCTGTGTCTCACCAGTGGTATAGTTCTGTTCACAAAGAACGGATTCATTGCTGGTACACCGGTTGAGCACCTGTGCCTATTTGGCAGGACAATGATGGAATTGGGATGGTACGCTAAGGACCGCAGTGGATTATCCCTTCTAAGAGAGTTCGAAAAAGTCTCCAAAGAAATGGGTTGTAAAGAAATAAACATGACAACCCTATCTAAAAACCCCCGAGCGGATAAAATACTCACCCGCTTTGGGTATAACCCCTTTCAAGTAACGTGGTCAAAGAAATTAGGAGAAATTTGATGGCAGCATTATCATCACTAGCTATCGGTCTCTCGGCAGCGGCTGGCGTAGGTCAGGCCCTAACCGCGCGGCAGGCCGCAAAGTCTCAAAGAGCACGTATTCGCGAACAAGAAGAAGCAGCCAAGGCGGCCGCAGCTCTCAGAGAGACCCGCGAAGACACAGGAGCAGAGATTGAACTCGGCTCCGATAACATAGAAGAAGAAGGCCGCCGTAAACGGCGCAATGCCCGCCGCGTCGCCGCTGGAGGCCCCCTGGGCAACGTCGGCGGTCTCGGCGCGTCTGGCGCAGTAGGATTACGGTAATGCCTATTGAACAGCGCTTAGAAGAGCTCGCCGAGCTCGACCTGCCCTCAACCTGGGGACAGATGCAGACGGAAAAGAACGACCTAGAAAACCGCTGCGAGCAATATGCACTCTGGACAATTCCTTATATCAGCCCAGAAGACAACACAAAACAACACGAGACTATCCGGTCAAACGTCGCTATGGGCGCGCGGGTAGTTAACCACTTGGCTAACCGCGTCGTAGACGTTATGTTCCCAGGTGACCGGCCATTCTTTAGCATGCCTCCTACACCCGCGTTTAAGCGCGCCCTTAGCGCAGAGCTGGGTGCGGACAGCGGTGACGGTCAGGCCACGGCCAAAGCACTAGGACAGCTTTCTAAACTCACTAACTCCGTCATCACCGACGCTATGCGTGAGTTTGACTTGACGTCCTACCGCCCTATTGCTATTGAAGCAGTTAAGCACGCCATAATCACCGGTGGCTGCATGATACGCCGATTCGCAGACAACAAGCGTACAGTTTACGGCATCAAGGATTACGCTGTTACCCGCGACACCCGTGGCGTTCTTACTTCTGTTTGTCTTCGTGACATCAAGAAATTCAGCACCCTTGTCCCAAGCATGCAGAACTTTATCAACGATTACTCTCCCGAGAAGTACACTTCAGACGGAAAGGTCACTGTCTATACGTACTACGAAAGAATTTCGGAAGGCGTTTGGGCTGGTGTACAAAGCGTTGAAAAACACATAATGGTCGACACCCTAGACACATACACCGACGTAACGCTGCCAGTGTTTGACATTAACTGGAACCTGGCTAGGGATGAAACATACCCTCGGGGCCTTGTTGAAGATCACACTGTTCTGTTCCACAACATCGACGTTACCACAGAAGCTGTTATTGACCTTATCGGCATCGCAGCGGACATTAAGTTCCTGGTTAACCCGGGAAGCGGTATTAACATCGAAGAGCTTAACCGTTCCGCACGTGGTACATATCACGCAGGTCAAGAAGGCGACATCAACCCAGTAGAATTCCGGCACCGCGCCGAGCTTTCTGTACTAATCGAACAGATTGGTTCCTGGGAACGCCAGCTCGCTCAGATCTTCCTTTTGGGATCTGGCAGTGTCCGTGACGCAGAGCGCGTTACAGCCGCAGAAATCCGGTCATTCACGCGTGAACTTGAGAGTGCCTTCGGCGGTCTATACAGCAAGCTTGCACTAACGTGGCAGCGCCGGGAAGCAGAATGGCTTCTTCAGCAGATAGACATCGCAGACTACAGCGAAGAGCTGAGCAAGGACTTCGACGTTGTTATCACGACCGGGACGGAGAGCCTTTCCAGAGAAGGACAACTTGATTCGTTCAGATTGGCAATCAATGACCTTCAACTCCTTGACCAAGTCCCGGAAGACGTGCGTGGTCGGATGGACATCAGCGGTATCGCAGAGTTCCTATTCGACCAGCGCGGCCTAGACTTTACTCGCTTCCTCCTCACGCAGGAGCAGCTACAAGCTAAGCAACAGGCTGAACAGAAGCAGCAACAAGACCTAATGGCACACCAGGCAGCCGCTACAGCGGCGAGCCGTCCAACACAAGGTTAGCTCTATAACTAAGGAAAACACAATGCTGTTTAAAAAAACACCCGATGCCGCTCAGGCAGACGTTGAAGTACCAGTAGAGCCTGTTGTTGAGGCCCCTAAATCCGACCCTGCTACCGCAGATCCCGCTCCTTCGGCCCCTGCTGTTGAAGCACCGGTTGCCGACGCACCTGCTGAGGCCCCCGCTAAAGCTCCTGCAGCCGAAGCCGCTGAGCCGGTAGAAGCTAAAGAAGAAGCCCCCGAATTCGACGAGAGTATCTGGGGCACGACTGGGTCGGAAGTTGGTGACTCGGTACTCCGCCTTCTTAACGATGGTGGGGTTGATCCTGATCAAGCCAAGTCTCTTATGTACGATGCAATTCAAGATGGTAGACCAGAAGATATTGACCGCGACGCTCTTGTAGAGAAAGTCGGCAAGGATCGGGCCACATTGATCATGGCCGGAGTTAATAACTTCGTCAATGCACGGGCCAGCGCACAGGCTGCACAAGTGGCAGCCGTTTATAAAGCCGCCGGTTCCAGAGAGAACTGGGAGACAATGCTTCCCTGGGTTAACAGCCTGCCCGCAGAGCAGGCTGCAGAATACAGTGGTCTTATCGACCAAGGTGGACTTCAGGCTAAGCTTGCTGTCCAGGACCTTGTCGTAAAGTACAATGCGGACCCGAAAACTAAGAGCTTAGCTGCTACTGAAATCGTTGGTGACGCATCCGCTGGTGCCAAGGGCCGCGTGGACGGTATAAGCCAATCGGAATACGGGAGGCAGCTTCTTATTCTGAACAAGCGTAATATCGCTACTCCCGCAGCGCTACAAGATCTAAAAGCACGGCGCGCAGCCGGCAAGAAAGCCGGAATTTAACGAGTTGTTTATATCCTAAACATAGATTCCTGGTATAGGATATATACAGACTACTTTAACTAGACTCAGCCTTAAAGGAATTACTATGTCAGGCGTGAATATCCCCACCTCATCGAACCACCTGTCTGACCTTGCCCGCAGCGAACTTATTGAAGAGTTCAACGGCATGGTTGACAGCCAGTTCACAATGCTTTCGCAGATGCGTCGTTTCGTACCTGTTTCGAGCATCACTGGAACCGACACTAAAATTGTTCGTCGTGCTTCGCGCACCGACTTGCAAAAAGTGACCCCCGGCGTACGTCCTGCAGCTAACGCGCAGACTTACGGCCGCACCTCGGTTACTGTTGACACGGTCATCTTGGCCCGTGCTAACGAATCCCTCATCGGCCCTTTCCAGCAGGACTTTAGCGTCCGTGCGGAAGTTGCTAAAGACCACGGTAAAGAGCTCGGCAAATTCTTTGACGAAGCGTTCTTCATCCAGGCAATCAAATCGTCTAAGCTTGCCGCACCTACCGGTCTTAACGGCGCCATCGGCGCTGGTAAGAACGAGACTCTTTCAGCTGCTAACGATGAAAAAGACCCCGACAAGCTGTACGCCGCTGTCGAGACTATCATCACTGAAATGCAAGAAGAAGAAATCGACACCGACGAGTGCATGATTTTCTTGCGTCCTCAAGAGTACCAGGTACTGTTGAACCACGACAAGCTGATTAATCGCGACTACTCTATGGCAAACGGCGACTTCGCGGATGCAACTCTGAAGACCGTAGACGGGTGCCCAGTTATGAAATCGGTTCGTATTCCTACTCAGGCTATTACGAGCCACAAGCTTTCTAACGAAGAGAACAACTTCGCGTACGATCTGTCGGCAGCAGATGCTAAAGCTGCGGCGGTGATTATGCACCCGATGTCCTTGTTGGCTGGTGAAACCATCCCAATGACGACCAATATTCACTGGAACGAGACTGAACTCCAGTGGTTCATCGACGCTTATATGGCGTTCGGTGTAAGCAACCGTCGTCCTGACGTTTGCGGTACGGTATTTACGGCCTAACGGCTAAAATACATAGATACACGATCCAGCCCCCTTTCCCTTCACCGGGAAAGGGGGCTTTTTTTTTTGTTTGTACTGTTAACCCAACTTAACGCAAGGAGCTATAATGCTAACCAAACTAGACATTATCAACAGCATGTTGGCCGCCGTTGGTGTTGACGGTTTCACCTCGGAAGACACCGCGCACCCGGATTACCGGGACGCTGAGCGGTACCTAGATATCGCGCTTATCGAGGTTAACCGCCTCGGCTTCTGGTACAACTCATACATTACTTCCCTTCGGCCAAGTGCCGAGGGTTTGGTGTTCCTACCGAGCACTATTATTCAGGTTGATCCTGAAACCACCACTCGTCGACTTGCACTTCGCGGTCGTCGTCTGTTCGACGTAAACAATCGCACCTTTAACCTAGGCACAGCTTCATTCCGCGTTAAAATCGTAGAAGAAACACCCCTAGAAAACCTGCCCGTACATGCCGCAGACTACCTGCGCCATAAGGCAAGGTACGACTTCTATCTTGACCGTGACGGAGACGAAGCCAAGCTAGAGCGCTACAATCGTGAGCGCCTTATTGCATGGCAAGCACTCTTCGCGGAAGACCTAAGGAACAAAGACACTACTGCACTGAACAGCCAGTCTTCGATTCGCATGCGACGTGGGGACCGTATTTATACGCGCACCTCGTCTCGCTATCAGTTTGACCCTCGCTTCATATAAGGATTCAACATGGCTCACGTAGAAGGAACATTCGGCGCCATGTTGCAGGGCGTTAGCCAGCAGCCGGACCGCATTCGCACGGCGGGCCAGGTTACTGCACAAGATAACTATGACAGCGACGTGGCTACAGGACTAACCTCCCGCGCGGGCTCGCTTGAGCTGGCTACCCTTACCGGCTCTACCGCAGACACAAAGTTTACTAACTTTGGGTTTAGCGGCAGGAACTACATTGCGGGACACAGCAGCGGCTCCCTAACGTTGTGGAGAATCTCCGGTACTGACATAACAGCTGTGCCCATAACAGGCGGTACTTCTTACGCAGGCTCTGACATGATTTTCACACCCGACGTTTCTAACGGGCGGGTTCTTTGTCTTAACCGCGACACGGTAGTCGGATTCTCGACAAGCTCTGCGGGGCGTCCTTTTCACGCAGGTGTAGTAACCTGCCTAGGCGGCCAGTTCGGCAGGACGTATAAAGTAACGATCACCGCAGGTTCAACTACCATAGACTTTGAGCACTCAACACCTGACGGCTCCAACAGTGCCCACGCAGACGATACAGGCTCCGACTTCATCGCAGATCGTCTTGTAACAGCCTTCAACGCGTTGTCACTTCCAGCAGCTTTTACTGGAATGACCGTTTCTCGTTCAGACAGCACTATTGAATTCCGCCACAACGTCCCCCTGACAATAGTTACTGATGACGGCGGCACCGGTGCGACTCTACGCTCCATTACAGATATAGCAGGCGACGCAACAACCTTGCCAAAGACGGCTGCCCACGGGCACATCGTAATGGTTCGGGGCGGTCCGTCAGAAGATGACGACTATTACCTTCGCTTTGAATCAGACACAACCACAACTGTCGGTAGTGGCTTTGGTGATCCGGGCGTGTGGCGGGAAACTGCTGACCCTTTAATACCTAATTCGTGGGTATCCGGTACTCTTCCTCACACTCTTACCTTCAATGCTAATGGTACATCTGCTACCTTTGCTACGGCAACGTGGCTACCCCGGCGTGCTGGTGACGAGAATACTAACCCTACCCCCGACTTTGTTGGTCACCCGATCAGAGACATGTTGATCACTGAGGAACGCCTATCGTTCGTTGCGAACGGCGGCTTCTTTGCCTCACGTACTGGTTCTCCTCTAGACCTGTGGGGACAATCCGCTACTGTACAGTCAGCAAGTGACCCAATTGGTATTAGATCCAACAGCAGCGTAGGCTCTACCCTCGACTGGATTATACCTTTCGACCGTAACCTGCTCGTGGTAAGCGACCCAGGTAAAGCACAGTTTGTTGTTAGCGGTGGTCTTAACCCATCTACTACAAGCATGGTTCTTACCACGGAATATGACGTCGCCAGCGGCGTTCGTCCTGTTTCAACCGGTCGTACTATTGTTATGCCCTACAGGGTCGGGTCTTTCGTAGGCGTCAACGAGTTCTTCACGAACGACGTTGTTTCTACAAACACCGCCGATCCTATTACAGCGGTTCAGGACGAATACATCCGGGGTACCCCTACTACGCTTCATTCTGCAGATAACTACAACCGGTTTGCTATTACAGCAGACGGGGATGACAAGTCCATCTGGGTTTACCGTTATCTCTGGGGCGGACAAGAGCGCCTTCAGGCTGCTTGGCACCGCTACGTATTTACGGACGCCGTTCGATCGTTCTTCTTTGACGAAACACATATGTACGTCATCATCAGCCCGGCTGGTGAAACAGCAGCACGTGTAATTCGACTAGACCTTAACAGGACTAAGGACGATGTTGGCTTCCATATAACACTGGATCGTATTCATAACCTAACTGTATCAAACAACAGGGTAACTGTACCCTTTAAGGATGCACTAGTCGTTCAACGTACGGGATGCTCTGCGCCGGGCCTACTGGCCCCGGCAACTATCACAAACAACAACGACGGAACCTTTACGTACATGCTGAACGATAGCCAATGCCCCAACACCTCCTCGGTGACGCTTGGCCAGCCAGTTCTGCGTACGATGACTCCCACCACCGCGTTCTCCCGAGACCGGTCTGGCGCAGTCATGTCTAACGTAAAGATGTACATCCGGAGCTACCTGATCCACCTTACGGACAGTGGTAACATCGTACCAGAGATTACTAATCCTTATCGACCGACATATGTCCAAGACAACAGGCGCTTCCCTCTGGACGACGAAGCCCTTGACCCAAACAGAACAGGCGTTCTTACGGACTCTGTCGTTAGGGTACCCGTTAGGGAACTTACAACTCGCCATTCGCTTTCAGTTACATCAACTGACATTCGTCCGACCACAATCGTGGAAATCGAATTCGAAGCGGATTTACGTAACGCACGTCGGAGGGTATAATGCCATCTCTTATGTTTACACAGATGGGGCTTTCTGCCATCGGCGGTCTTGCCTCAGCAGGAGTTAGTGCTCAGCAAGCTAAGTTGAATGAAAGTATTCAGCAGTACAGAAACACTATCTCCGCCCTCCAAGCAGCACAAAGCCGTAACATACTTACGGAAAATGAAATCAGTGCTCGCGACGCTAGTATTCGTCAAGACCTGGACATCCAGCGTCAAGGCATCATAGCAGAGGGACAAGCTCGCGCATCGTCGGCAGAAGCCGGCGTAAGTGGCGGTAGCATTAACCGGGTTATGCAAGGGCTGCGCAATAGCGTTGCCCGCGCGCAGTTCGGAAGAACAGAGCGACTTGAACAACAGTACAATTCATTCGGCCAGGAGCGCCGTAATGTCGGTGTTGCTCAAGCACTAAACAAAGATATCTCGGTTATGCCCCGCCCCTCGGCAACTAGCACGCTGTTGGGCATAGGTACTGATCTACTTAGGATTTATGATGCACACCAGCCCGCCGGCGACAGGTTATTTGACCCTGTTCGCAGATGACGTGCTATGAAGGAGAAAGCCCATGGTTAAAGGACTAGAGCGCAGGGACGCCTCGGAAACGAACGCGCTCCGCTCATTGCGATCAAGTGCAGATATCCCGAGTGCGACACTTCCTAGTGGCCCAGGCCCAGGTGCTACACCGGCTTTACCTAGAGTAAACCTAGTAGAAACACCTGTTCAGCGCACTCTAGGTAAGTTCCGGCAGTACGCTAATGCAGCTATCGGCGATGCCGCCGCTATCCAACAAGAGCGCAGCGTCCTGGACGGCCAAATGGCCCACCTTCAGGGTAAGACGTTTGACGAAGTACAGATGGGAGGCGACAAGTTCGCACTCCAGGGATACCGCATAGTAGAAGCACAGGAGCAGGCATCGGCCCTGCTAACCGCACAACAAATGGATATAGCACAAGGTGGTTACGAACTAGAGCCGGACCAGTTCCGGGAGCAGTTCGCTAATCGCGTAGACGGTGTTCTAGCAGGCGTCCAAGACCCACGTACTCGCGAATTGGTTCGTGAACAGGTTCTTAGGCAGATGCCTGTTTTAGTCGACCAACAGACTGTTGGGCACCTGGAATTCCAAGAGGAGCGCACATTTAGCGCACTAACTCGCAGCATTGACACCATCAGTGCCGACCCCACCTCCGCAGACCGGCTAATTGCATTTGCGACAGGTGCTCCTGGGACCGCCACAAGTGGACTCTCAATGGAGCGTCGCCAAGAAGCGGTCGTATCTGGTGTGGTTAAAGCGTTCTCTAACGACAACCCTGCTGCATACGCAATTCTTTCCGGCGAGGGTTTGTTTAAAGACCTTCCCCCAGCACAGCAGCAAGCTATTCGATCGGCCAAGAGCCAGTTCGAGAAGCGTGCTAGGAACACGTACGACGCAGACTTCATTCAAGCGCAGGACGATCTTACTCGACGCATTGAGACGGGTCAGCTGGAACCGCAACAAGCAATGGAAGCGTACGCTACGTTGCTAGCCGACCACGACATTACTATTAGCCAGCAAGAAGCTGGTGCTGTTTACGCGCAAGCTAAAGACGGTGTTCGTGATCGTAAGTTCAATACTGCTGTTGCCACCCACGAAGCTATTTCTCGGGGTGACCAAGAGTCCGCCATTACCATGATCATCAAAAGCCTTACTGCAACGGAAAGCTCCGGCAACCCGCTTGCAACCATTACTATCGAGGACGGCCGCCAGTTCGGCGGACTGCTTCAGATGGGACAGGGAAGGCTAACAGACTATCACCGGGCAACCGGCGGTAAACTGTATACTCCAGAAGAGTTCCGCAAGCTTCCCCCAGGGGAGCAAGATGTGGTTAACCGCTGGCAGGTAAAAGACATCCTTGACACGATTGCTGCCGACGGACTAGATAAGTACATTGGTAAATCGATCAAAGGAGTCACTGTGACGTACTCCGGTCTTGTAGCCGTTGCTCACCTTGGTGGCAAGGGCGGGCTTAAGAAGTTCCTTAAGACCGGCGGACAGTACGACCCGCACGATGGTTCAGATACCCGCAAGGGAACCCACCTCAGCGACTACCTACGTAAGCACGGTAACGGCGTTGAGCTAAGCCCAGCGCAGGCTCGCCGATCGGCATCCCAGCGCATGACGGTTCTTCGTGAACAGGCTGCTATTGAAAGCTTCGAGAAGACTCAACCACAGTTGGATGCACTAGATGACGCATTCGTCTCTGGACAGCTATCCAGGGATTCCTGGCTTACTGGCCGTAGAGAAGCTATGAAACAGTTTAACCGTGGCCGAACTATGGCAGACGTCAAATATGAACGTTCGTTGTCACAGAAGGTTGCAGGAGACGCCGCAGCTATTCTAGATGAGAAGAACGCCCTAGCCGCAGGTGTTAAGCTTGAAAGCCTAAACCAGGCGTTCGAAGCTGCTGTGTGGCAGTTCGAAGACGGTACTATTACTAGAGAAGACCTTCATGCTGCCCAGCAAACGTTGGGAGCAGGCCGTCAGGAAGTTCAAGAACAGTACGGAATCCGTCTGAACTCCGAAAGGGAACTTAAGCACCTCCGTGCTCAGGTTGCTCGTATATCTGGTGCTGTTGACAAGCGCCTTGAGTTCGACGCAGGCCAGGCGGAAATCAACGCAGCTGAGCGGTCTGGGTCACTGCACGACCTTACTCCTGCTCTACAAGAGCGGGCCCTAGACGCTCACAGGGACCGGGTAAGTCAAGAAGTACAAGACGCGGTTTCATCCCAGGCTGTAGACCCTGCAGAAGTAGGGGCGCTATTCAACAGTAAGATGGTCGACTACTACGCCAAAACAGGTGTGGTGGACGAAACGTTTGAACGTACTATGAATGGCTTCTTCGCTGGTGGACTTGTTGATAAGACCGGCGCTCCCCGTCCGGAATACCTAGAGGCTGCGGAGCAGTACCGGGAACTTCACAGGCGGAACCCTGCAGTAGCGGACAAATACGTGCGCTCTGAGAACCGGGACCAGTTGGACGCAGTTCTACACAACGCCGGAAACGGCCCGTTGGACACTGCGGTAGCAACCATAGGAGCTAGGTCGCTAGCTACTGATCTGACTTCCGCACCCAGAACTGCGACAACACAAGAGTTCCTCGCAGCAGGACGCACAATCAAACAAATCGACAAAAATGTTGACAAGTTTATTAAGCGGTCTGAAATCGGGGTTGCACAGGCGATCTTTAGTAAAGATGCTGACCTTCAGCAAGTGATTAACCGCTCTTGGTTCGACCCCTTCGGCATCGACGACGAAGTAAACAGAACTATCTTGACACAACGACTACGGAATGAGCTCGAAGATGCTCACTCCCGCAGCCCAAACATTACCTCTTCGGAGCTTGTAGAGGCCGCAGGTCGTAGGGTACAAGAGCGCTCGCCTATTATCGGCGGTAACGTCGTTGCGCTGCCCACAGACGGTCCCTCGGCCGGTGAGCGGTTCTTCGGGGCGCGGTCGGCTGACTTTACAGACCAAGCAGGCGCTATAGACGACGCAGTGATGGATTATTTCCGTTCACCCGCATTCGTTGAAGAGTACCCGTTTGTGAACGAAACCACTTTCCGCGACTTCTTGCCAGACTTCACTCCTGACTTTATTCAGGGTACGGCTCTGGCCGGGTCGGGACTAAGCACCACGTTTACCGGTGTTCGTCCGTTCAAGATGTACTACAACAGCGCCGACGACGTAGTGCAGGTACAGTTCTCATTGCCAGGAAGCGGTAGCTTCTCGGAGGCAATTGTACTTGACCCGTCACGAATTGGTCGTGAATACATCAATAACCACAACGCAGCTGCAGCGGAGTAATCTGCTGCCGCAGCACCCTCTTCACAACGAAAGGAAGTCACATGGCAGACGAAACGGGACGCTTCGTAAGTCAGCGCCGACTCGAGGAGATAGAGAAGGCGGAGGCCCAGCGGTCATTAGGTGGGAACCTTAAGGCAGGCTTCGAAAACACCGCCCTGTCAGCCGTGGCTAGACTCGTTAACGAAGAGGGTGCCGCTATTATGGCGGAACAAGAACCCGCTGAGGAAGGCTCCTTCGCGGCTAAGATTCAGCAGGCGACCAACGAGATTACACTTCTTCCTAGGGTACTGCTCGGAGAGCGTGCTGGAGAAGAGGAAGACTTTAGTGCTCAGTACGAAGAGCTAACAATGGGTATTCCTTCCCAGTACCACGACAGTATCCTTGGAGCCCCGAACGCTGCCGCCGCATCACGAGCACGTATGCGCATTATGGCAGATATTGACCGCTCCCGCACATCGGGTCAGCAGCAAGGTCTTACCCCCACATTGGCAAACATTGCCGGTGGTGTAGTAGACCTCGACCTGCCATTAGTCGCCGTCACTGGTGGTGGCTATAAAGCCGCCCGCGTGGCACAACGTTCGGCACAGATTGCAAAGTCTGCTAGACTGTCCGACAGCGCCACTTCAGCAGCTGCCCGGGTAGCAGTAGGAGCCAGCGGTGGTGCGCAGTCAGGTCTTATTGTAGGACTTGGTGAAGCAGCCTACCGAGAAACCTCCGACTGGACGACAGTAGCAGAGTCCGCATTGCAGGCTATGGTTATTGGTGGTGCCCTTAACACCGTACTTAAAGGCGATGTCCACATTGGCGTAAAAGCTACTCAAGAAGAGTTGCATGCCCGTATCGCTAAGAACGACCCGACGCTTTACGACAATCCTATGCCAAACCCAGCATCGGCAGATTCCCTCGTAAGAGAGGACAACCTAGCACCCGAGGTGCTCCCAGAAGACGCTCCTGTAGCGGCTCCGGGCCTCCGGGCCACCCGGACACCGGAAACAGCTCCTGATGCCCCTAGCGGCTCTCCTGAGGCCCCTGCGGTAGAAGCTCTTCCTGGAGCCACGGTGACCCCCGTAGAGGGCGTAGGACAGGACATTAAAGACATCAGCCTTATGGCCGACAACTGGCGCGCTAAGAGCGGCTGGCAGGCCAACAAGGTTGCAGCTGACGAAGAGTTCTGGTCTAAAGTAGCACAGAACGGTTTATTTAACGTAACTACCCGTGACTGGCGTACTATGTACCAAAGCGAAAGCTCGGCGATGAACTTCATGCTTGGTAACGTGTTCGAAAGCCCTAACGGTTTAGGACGCGGTCGCTGGACAGCGGCTACTGGCCTAGAAGTGTTCCACAGACAGATCGCACAGGAGTTCGTTGAACCGCTGGCACTCGCAACAAAAAGCTGGGCCCGCCGTAACAAACAGACTAACGCCATTAACCTTCCTACAGAAGCAGCCACTATACAGTTTAACCGTGAGGTTATGCTTGAGATGAACGAACGTTTACTTGGACGTAAAAATTCGTCTGGGGACGCGGACGTTATTAAAGCTGCGGACGCACTAGATGCTGCCGGTAAACGCTCTCTCGAAATCGGTAAAGGACCCGGTGGAGGTAAAGCTGTTGACGGATTTGAGAACATCCCGGAGCAGGCTGGCTACAGCCCTTACAAGTGGGACGGTGCTTCTGTCAAACGACTTGAGGCGTCGGGAGTTGTAACGCGCTCTAATATACTGGAGGCCATGTCCAGGGCCTACAAAACAGCGGGTATTCGTGAAGCAGATGCTGACGTTATTTCTAAAGCGGTCATAGACCGTGCTGAGGCCGGTGCAGATGGCGTAGACACGAACCTGCTAGGGATTCTTAGCGGCGATGGTCGTGAGTGGTTGAACACTGCTCTTGAAAGCTCAGGAATGTCCACGGCACAGCGTGAAGGACTTATGCGTCGTCTAACTGGCGTTGTTGAGGAAAAGGGTCGCGAAGGCTTTACAAAGCATCGTAACAACATCGACCTCAACCAGGTAATCGAGACTGCAGATGGCTCAGACGTCCGTATCGTTGACCTAATGGACAAAGACCTGCACGGCACGTGGCAGAACTACGCTAGGCGTGTGTCAGGTTCCTCTGCTCTTGCTCGTGTTGGTATTAACAACCGGGCTAAACGCGAACAGTTCATTCAAGCTATCCAGGCACAACAACGTGCACTTGGTGAAGACGTAGTAAACGCGGACCGCGTGCGCGCTATGCTTAGCCACTTCGATGGTACAGCCATTAAAGGCTTCAGCCAATTTGGTGGCGGTAAGCTGACAGACGGCGTTGCCCCTATGGCATCTCTTGCCAAACGTATGACCAACCTATCCCTACTAGGCAAACTGGGTCTAGCACAGGGTGCTGAAACAGGCGTAGGTATGGCAACTGTTGGCCTTAAGAACTGGGTTCGCCGTGGACCGATGTCTTTCGTAGACAAAGAACTACGCGACAGTAACAGCACGCTTCTTAAAGACCTGTCGTATATTACTGGTGACCTCGGCGAGGACCACAAGTTGTTCGCACAACACCTCGACCTAGACGACGTCTCAAAGAGCAACGGATATCCGGTTATCGACTTCGTACAGAAACAGTCTAAGCGGGCCTCTTACGTCCAGGGATATTTGAGCGGCTTTAACCACATTCGTGGTGCACAGCAGCGCATCGTGTCCGCAGGTATAACAGACAAACTATTCCGTACTATTCGGGATTCTACTATGGCTGGTAAGGACCTTGACCCTGCGTTCGTTCGTAGGGCCAGGGAAGATCTTGGAATATTCGAAGACGACCTTGCTAAACTTCAAGGGCTCGTTGCTGACGGCACTATTGAATTCTCCGAAAGAGGATTCGTTAACCGTGTCCATGCAGACAGATGGGACCCCACCTTGGCAGATAACTTCGGTGCGGCAATTGTTCGTAACATGAACCAGGTTGTTCAGAAGTCTATGGCCGGTGAACAAGACACATGGATGAGCACTACTATGGGCTCGCTCATGACGCACCTTATAACGTTCCCTCTGCAAGCTTTACAGAAGCAGGCCATGCGGGGTCTACGGCACAGTGACCCAGAAACTATGTCTGCGGTCCTAATTGGACTTGCTACGGCGGCTCTCGCAATTAAGGTACGGGATGCTGTAGACGGTAGAGAACGCAGCCCTGGTGAGCTCGCTAGAGCTGCAATCGGGTACTCTAACTTTACAGGTTGGGTACCTCTTCTGGCTGACCCTGCATTGTCTATGGTTGGACTAGAAGACTACCGATTTAACCAGTTCGGCCCGTACGCAGAACCCTTTGACCCACCCGTTCTTGACTACCTTAACAGGACGTCTCGCGTAGCGGGTGCTGCCATCAATACGGTAACAGGAAACGCTGACAGACACGACCGTGACGCCCTTCGGGCACTACCGTTCGCTAATCTGTACGGCGTAAGCCGAATGCTGGACATAGCTACGGACTAACGGAAACACTCTTTCCTTGTATTAGATAACACAGAAAGGAAGCACATGGCTTTCTCACTTATGACGATAACTTACACAGGCGGCTCGAGGACCTTCCCACTGTCCTTCGCTCTGGGTTTTCTTAATCGTAGCGACATCAAAGTAAACGTTGTTGGTGAGCTTGATGCCATGGGTAATCCTGTTGATAGAGCCTTCACATTTAACAGTGATACGGAGATTGTAGTTACTGATCCAATCAATACCGGCTCAGTTGTACGTATTAGCCGTACTGTTGACAAACGAGAGCTACCAGTAGATTTCTCTGCACCCGGCACAGCCACGCGAGAAGCTCTTGATACTACTGCACGCTATACGATTATGGCTGTACAAGAGGCCCTAGACGGCCGTATTGACGGCTCTGTAGATAGCGTTGAAGAGGTGTCCGTAGCGGCACTTGCGTCTGGCCAACGGGCGTCTGACTCGGCCGCCGCAGCGGCTATATCTGCGACCAGTGCAGCAGCTAGCGCAACTGCTGCTAGTACTTCTCAGACAGCGTCAGGTGCGTCTGCCACCGCCGCACAATCGAGCGCTACCGCAGCGGCCACGTCTGCGGCAGCAGTACCAAGCGCCGCTTCTCAGGCAGAGGCAGAGGCGGGTACAGACAACACTGCCCGGATGACGCCTTTGCGTACCTCGCAGGCTATTACAGCTCTGTCACCCAGTGCCTCTACAGAATCACAGGCTACTACCGGCTCTGACAACGCGACGTACATGACGCCTTTACGGACTAATCAGGCTATAGCAGCCGGTACTGGTTGGACGACCTCGTCCGATCAAACACTCACCACCGGCGGCTTCACCTCCATTTTCAACGGTATACCTGCCGGGGTTAACGAAGTTCGTGTTATGCTTACAGAGATGTTGGCCCCTCAAGGTTCGCGATTGCGAATCTTCCTCGGATCAGGCAATACTATCGGAACCACGGGCTACACAACCAGGTGGTGGCGGGCTAATGGCAGCAGAATATCCGGCCCTATCGCACAAACCACGGGCTTTCTAGCCGGCGCGGGGGAAGCTAATCTGATAACCGGAACTCTTACACTTTTGCGTGTAAGTAACACCAATACTTGGCAGGGTGACTTAACTGGAGTAGCGTCTCAGGGGTCGTTTACCGCCACCGGGCGAGTTATTCTACCAGGCCCTATAACCTCTATCGCATTTCGGCCAGAAGCGGCCGGCACCACGCTTCGCGCTGGCGGTACCTTTACTGTAGCCTGGCGTACGTAAGTTTTTCTACACGCTGTATGTTAACCGGGGCACCCGACACCACCTTTAACACCTATTCTCTGGAGAAATAATATGTCTACGGACAAAGATAATGAAGTGCACCACATGCTTGGTGCAATTCAAAGCGACGTCCGGCATGTTTTGTCGTCCGTTAACGGCCTAAGCGGGCGCCTAGACAACCTAGAAAGGCGTATTACTGCGGTCGAGAAATTCAACGTTCGAGTTTTGACTATCGGCTCTCTTGTTGGCGTTGTGTTAGCTGCGTTTTTTAGTGGTATAACAAAGAAAATACTTGGATAAGGAGATAATGTATGTCGAAGAAAGCAGCACAAGCGCCAGAAGTAGGCGAGCTACACTCTTTACTTACTAAGGTCTTTAAGGCCGTCCTTAACAAATACGAGTCCCAAATTGAGGACTCAGACCCCAACCCTGCTATGCTTAGCGCGGTTTCTAAGTTCTTGAAAGACAACGAAATCATGTACGATAGCTCCGAGATCAACGAGCTTTCTAACCAACAGCGCCGCATCAATTCCCTGCGCGAGGCCCGTAAAGGCAAGATAGTAAGCATTTCAGACATCCCGGCAGTTGACAATGGATAACCGTTGGAACGAGATCACAGCACTACAGGATGCTTACCCTTCATTTAGGCCCTTCCTGTACGACGTAATGACGGACCTAATGGGATTCGAATGCAGCCCTTTACAACTCGATATAGCGGAGTACCTGGAAACAGGACCGCTGTATCGTATGGTTCAAGCCCAACGCGGCCAAGCCAAAACCACTATTACAGCAGCATACGGCGTATGGAGAATTATCCATAACCCTAGCTCGCGTATACTTATCGTGTCTGCTGGTGGCGCCATGGCTGCCGAAATCTCTAACTGGGTCATCCAGATCATTAACGGACTAGACATACTTGAATGTCTCCGCCCGGATCGATCTGCGGGAGACCGCGCATCGGTCGCCGCGTACGACGTACACCACGACCTTAAGGGGCCAGAGAAGTCACCCAGCATCGCCTGTGTAGGTATTACATCTAACCTGCAAGGTAAACGTGCCGACATTCTTATCCTTGACGACCTCGAGAGCGCACAGAACTCTCAAACTGAAATGCTTCGAGATCGGCTACGTCACCTTACACTTGACTTTGTGTCAATTAACTCTATAGGTGATATCATATACCTGGGCACGCCCCAAAATATCGACAGTATTTATAACGGCCTACCTAGCCGTGGATACGACATTCGTATCTGGCCCGGCCGTTACCCGACAGAAGAAGAAGAGCCTAACTACGGTCCTTGGCTTGCCCCTATGATTAAGCAGGCGGTCGACGATAACCCGCACTTACGTACCGGCGGGGGTCCGACTGGGCTTCGCGGACAGGCTACGGACCCTATGCTTCTCTCCGAGGAGAAGCTGTGCGCCAAGGAGATCGACCAGGGCGCGTCGTACTTCCAGCTTCAGCATATGCTTGACACTAAGCTTTCTGACGCTGAGCGGTTCCCGCTTAAGTCTGACAAGATTATTTTTATGGACGTACAACCAGAACGTTCACCTATATTGCTTAACGTACTCCGTACACCTGAAACACGTGTTCAGACCCCTCCCGGGTTTCCCGTACAAGAGAACTACTTCCGTGCACATAGTTTCGGTCAGGAGTTCGGAGAGTTCACAGGTACACATATGTACGTGGACCCTGCCGGTGGAGGACAGAACGGTGACGAAACAGCGTACGCTGTTACAAAGTTCATGGCGTCCAAAATTTACCTGGTAGACGTTGGAGGAGTTCCAGGCGGCCTAGACGACAAAAGTCTAGACGCGCTAACAGAGATCGCTAAGAAGTGGAAACCGCATCAGATCGACATCGAGGAGAACTTTGGTTCCGGTGCCCTGCGGCACGTATGGACCCCTAAACTTCTCCGCAGCCACGCCTGTAAGATAGAGCCCGTTTGGGAGACCGGTCAGAAAGAGCTTCGTATCATCAACACGCTAGAGCCAATCATAGGCTCTGGTCGCTTGGTTGTTGATCAAGATCTTCTTAAGAAGGACTGGGTTGGGTGCCAGAAGTACCCCTCTGAAAAGAAAAGCTCGTACAGCCTGTTCTACCAGATTTCCCGTATTACGCGGGACAGGGGCAGCCTTTCTCACGACGACAGAATCGACGCCCTGGCGGGAACATGCCGGCACTGGGTCGAGCACCTCAGACAGGATGAACAAAAGACCTCTATGGCCGCTGCACAGAAGCGGTACAACACCATGATGAGTAACCCACTAGGTAACGGAATGCACGTACCCGGATGGGATGGAATGCATGGTATCAATAGGAAACAAACAACTGCTGTATCTAGAATGCGGCTCAAATTTTAAGGAAACAGTATGCCTAACGCTAAAAAAGAGCCCGCTATCTCAGCTAACCCACTTGAGATTGAGTGGCCCCGCGACGAATACCAAATGACGCATAATCTCCGTAACGAAATTAAACGAGCAGCTGCTCGCATGCACAACGACAAAGACAAGCTTGAGCTTATTAAAGCCACGCTGGTCGTCGGTGCATCCCACGCAATCGCCCGCTACGAGCGGGACTCAAAAGCTAGCAAGTAAGGAGCTACACCATGGGTGCCAAAGCAACAACCAGCCTAGATCTTACTAGCTCTTGGGTACGAATAGCGTCTAACAAGAAAATGCTTGTCGTCCAGTCTGCTCCCCTGTTGGCGGAAGTTTACATCGGGCAGGCCGCACCGGCAGCAAGTTCATCGGGCTTCAGAATTCCACAAAAAGAACCGCATATGTTCCCGGCACTAAACGACTTCGGGGGTAACGCGTGGGCTCGAGGATCGGGAGTACTATGGTATGCGACTGATTAACACAACGCCTATTACTACGATCATGGCGTCTGTTGTGGAGCTTATGATCAATAGTAGGCCCGCGCCCCCGTCCGTTCCTGGTGACTTTCAAATGGGCGATTTCTTGTCCGTAGACTTTAAAACAGAAGGATAAACAAAAATGGTTAAGAAAACCAAGGCCGTCCTTAAGAACGATATTACTACGGTCATCACCGACGGTGGAGAACTTACCGCCGCAGAGCTCCGCACTGTTCTGGACGACACGGTAGATAGCGCTAATTTCGATGAACTAACCTCATCCAACACGTCCCGGACGGCAACCACTGGATTGTCCGGCACAAATGTAGAAGCCGCTCTTCTAGAGTTGCAGGAGCTACCAGACACCATTCTACGTAAAACAGAATTCCGCGACACAGACCTTCATATTACAGCTGCTACCGTTGCTAACTATCAGCCTCGTGGTTATATTGAATTTACCCACGGTTCTGGGGACGTACAGCTTAATATCGACCCGGGTATCTTTAATATAGGGGACGAGCTGACTATTGTATCATTCCCACAAAACCCTACTGGCGACCCTGGGTTTATTCTTCGGCAGAACGCTACCACTAACTTCCCTTTCGACGCCGGCGGTAGAATTAACAACGAGGGGGACATCCGGTTCCCTAAACGAACCTCTCTTACTATGAAATACGTTTCTTTAAACCAGTGGCGTGTTCTAGAAGAGGCTGTTATTTCGGAGTCTGATGCACCACTTAAGGTAATTGACGACGACCAGTTGCTAACGCCTAGCGAAAAGAGGGCCGTGTCCGAAATCGCAGAGTCAGACGTTGCAGCCTCGGCTGTTTCTGAGGCTCGGTATGCGTCATCCACTGTCGCAAATACTCCGGGTACGTTTTCGTCAACCCAGATAAGAAACCCCAGCATTTCTTCTACTATTAATGTTTACATTTATGTAGAGCTACCAAATGACTTCGAAGTCACAGACGACATTCGTCTTATTAGGATTAACAACGCTGGTGTTCCTGTTGGCGACGAAGCTCTTAGTTCTCTAACGAAAACGGCTGGAAATACCGGCTTTACGCGGTACTCTTCATCTGGTACTAGACGTCTAGGTCCCGCCCAGAGGTTACTCGTACAGCGCCGCGCCAGCCACCTGTATACCTTGTCTAATAACTACCGGGTTTCCGCTAGTTCAGTTGTTGGCGGTGGTTCCGGCGCTGCTGGACCAAAGGGAGACAAAGGCGATCAGGGCGATCCAGGTGCCCAAGGGTCGTATACAGTTCGCCTGTATCGACGCAGCACAAGCACTGTAGTCCGCCCCACCCTACTGACATGGACAGCCTCAACAGGTGTCCTTAGTGGATCACATGCGGTGGACTGGGAGACTACAATCCCTACCGGTGACGACCCGTTGTGGGAGACTAATGCAGTATTTGACCCGTCTGGTTCAGCCACCACCATTACGGCATGGAACGAACCTTTCCGCCTTACGGGACCACAGGGTACCGCTGGGACCGATGCGTCCCTAGACCCATCCCAGACCAGTAAGCTGGCTGCTATCGCAAAGTCAACGGTGTATGACCGCATAAGCGG
>WLWH01000300.1_pt1 | contig 41815 bp, 54 predicted proteins | sample 6712741 | NCBI WGS metagenome assembly WLWH01 (sample SAMN12718694, study PRJNA515312) | sponge metagenome | isolation source: marine sponge | host: Mycale hentscheli | place: New Zealand: South Island, Marlborough, Capsize Point | collected 2003-05-01 | reverse complement strand
CTCACTCAAGGAAACGAAGAAGTCGCGTCACCTAGTGACGTGCTAAGGCCCGTGTCTTGGTAGTACAAGGCGGTGTCCGGAATTAGCACTACCCGGCTGGTCCACGATACGGACCACTCTTTTTTCTCGAAAGGAAAGCAAATGCCTAACTGGTGCGAAAACGAGGTTGACATCGACGGGAACTACAACGACATGCAGACGTTTGTCGCTCAGTTCTTTTCCGACACTTGTTATGATAGGGCTCACTTCCTCGACTTCCACAGGGTTGCACCTTTGGACCTTCCTGAGAACGAGGACGGTACTCCGGGCTGGGACTACGATACCGCTGTCGATAAGTGGGGCACCAAGTGGGCTCTTGAAGAGCACGAAGATAACTACTTCCACTCGTTCACCTCCTCTGTTGACGAGAAGACAGAGACCCCTCAGTACATGACGCTCAACGCACGGTTTGATACCGCGTGGGGGCCTCCGGAAAAGATCTGGGAAGCCATGATGGACTACATTCACGATAACAAGCTGGACATCAGCATCTCTTGGTTCTATAAGGAGGAAGGTGTGTGCATGGCTGGCTGGCTCGGCTGTGACTGAGTATATCATGACACGCAAGCTCTGGCTGTACTCTATTCTCTTCTTCATCGCACTCTGCTAGGAGACATCACCATGTTCGGATCCCTTGTATGCTCGCTCCTCCCCTCCTGCACTCGGTTTGAACGTGATAAGTCTCCCGAGGCTATCGAGCAGGTTGACTACCTGCGAGCTGCTGCTAAGACTCTCCCGTACGTCGTGTGTGTCATGACCCCATTCTTTACGCCGGACGGATGTGACTATGACTGGCAGTATCATCTCTGCCCCGATGAGGATTCGGCCAACAATGTTGCTGAGCTGGAGGGGCGTGAGGGTTCTGTCGCTACCGTGAGCAAGCTTGTTGTATACGATTTCGATAGCACCGACCATGAGCATACTCCCGAGTGGGGTATCAGGTTCGGTGATGGTAGGACCATCCGTGTATATGTGAATGGCAAGGTCGATACTAGTGGGCACACTGCCTACGAACTTATGGGAGTCTGCTGATATGAACGATATCTGCAATGTTCGGACTGGTGTAGTGCTGGGCGGTAGGGTGTATGAAATCAAGGAAATGCGATACGGATGCTTTGCTACGACCGATTCTGGTGATCCCGGAGCATGGAACGAATTCTTCGCACATGCCGATGCTGAGGATGTGGGTACTATCCTCCTAAAGCGATACCGTAGAAACGAACGCATCATTCAGGAGACCGATGTATGAGCTGGCGACGTAAGCGTAGCAAGGGAAGCTGGACTAATCCGGTCATCGGTGCTATGGTAATCAACAATGGCGGCGGGGGTGGTGACAAGCCGATGAGGAAGAAGGCTGTTGATGCTAAGGCTAACCGCCAGTTGTCGGCATCGCCCAAGGAATCACGAGGATGGGATACGGTACGCTGGCAGGACATGACACCGGGTCAACGCGAAGAGATGACCGGTAGTATTACGGAAGGAAACGTGTTTGTCCCGGCCGCTAGCCGTCCCAAGGCTGATACTAGCATGCTCGACATGTCCGACCTTGACGACGAGCGAGATGCCATCATGGCAGGCACGAAGGTCGAGAAGACTTCACACTCACGTACTCTCAAGGGCTACGCCACCGACTGGCGAGCTAAGGGGCTGGCGATGGCTGCTCAACGAAAGCTAAACGCATGAATTCTCAAGATGCTATCAAGGTTGTTGCATGGCTGAAGTGTTGCAATAACTGTCAAGGCCCGGGCAAGTGTAGGAGTAGGAGAGGGGCGGGACACTGGTCTGCCCTGACTAAGACTATCAAGACCAGCCAATTCGATCCTAAGCGACATAAGGAAATCCATTCATGAGCGATATCATCATCAACACTAAGCGAGCGAGTACCGGCCGGGGATTCGACGGGATGTCCGACAACGATCTCACCCGAATCGCCGCTCAGGCCATCGACTACGCTGGCGAGATCAGTAAGGGCCATGAGATGGCCGACGTTCTCCGAGACATTCGAGACAGTGGTAGCATCCGACCCTCCGGTGATAACCTCTTCTCATTCGATTACGATGGCATGACGTTCGAGGTTATGACCGAGGAGTTCTACAACGGACGGTGCGAGGCTGCTATGGAGTGTGCTATCGAGGGGGCCGAGTGGGAATTCGAGAATCAGTTCCCGGTTGCTGGTTACTTGAATGACTATATCTCCTTTGATAAGGATAAGTTCGCTCGTGATCTCCAGTACGACATCGAGAGTCTGGTCTCGCACTACGATGGTCAGGTCCACGAGATGTACTGGAACGAGTACAAGAGCGGCGATGGTAGCATCGTGACCCGCCGAGAAACCCTTTATATGATTCGAGAGGACTGATTCAATGGCACTTAGTAACAACGACCTCCAACACTGGTTCGATCTGTCTGCTGAAGTTATCGTCTATGACGTGTATGATAAAGATGATATCTACTTCTCCTCCGTCACTGATGGCGAGGATGTTGATAAGCTTACCGAGGCACTGAAGATTGCTGATAACTGTATCGTGCGGATCTACCCTCGGGGTCAAGATACTTCGGGATGGGCTACGGTTGTATTCGATACCGATGGTCCTACCGTGATGGACTATGCCGACAGCCTGTCGGATACTTTCGAGAATTATCTCAACTGAAGGATGATAAAGATTATGAAGTTTACCCTAGAGACGCATAAGCAGAACCTAAAGATTGTCAATAATGAATGGATGAGAGCAATGGAACGGGACGACGATACTATGTCCCGCAAGTGGGGAATGGAACGTAACCGTATCCTCGAAATTATTACTAACTGGAGTACCGACGATGCAGATAACGACTGAGATTGATTTCGAGCTGGACCTCGATGACACCATGCGAGAAATCGCCGAAGAAGTCGTGGAGGCTAACTATTGTGACTACGTGACGCAGGATGACGTGGAGTCGCTTGTTAGTGACATGGACCAGATCATGACGTGGGATGACTACCAGGACGGGTGGCATGACCAGCTCAACGAGTATGTTGAGGCTATGCAGTTTATTACTGCCTCGGATCTGGAGGATGGAGACTACATTCGGCTGGGAGATCGTTACTTTGAAGGCCTTCGTGCTGACGTGGCTGTACTTGCCAACGATCTCGAGATCGCTCGACGTAGTATCCGCGTACTCCTCGCAGACCGAGAGCGTACACTGGGGCGACGAGCCCGGCGTTTGTTCACACTCACGCGTTCCACGTTCGGACGTATGGTTCGTCGCGTTCACTGGCATATGCCTCGACGATGAAATACATTATCCCAGCAGCAGTGGGTATCCTGTACCTCGTGCAGGGTATCTATCACCTGAGTAAGAAGGAATGGGGCTTCGGCATCATGTGGTGCTGCTATGCCCTCGCCAATTTTGGCGTCATGCTAGCTATGGCCGAAGGCCAGGAAGGTTCACACTAATGACTAATAAGCAGAATGCAGGAATCGTGCCCCAGTGGGCGTATCAGATTGATGTCCACGAATCGAAGACGTTCAACGATCAGGACCACGGAATCGACTTCGTGCTGCCTAGCGTAGCTCAGCAGTGGAAGCAGGACATGCAGCGTAAGGTTCGCAACGTGCGACGTACTAACCCCGATGCGTACCCGGTTCTCCGGGCGTCGGATAGCTTCATCAAGACCGGAAGGATCGAAGAAAAGTGAACGATAACTATAAGTTTAGCCGCAAGGAAACCGTGTGGTCGTGGATTGCTACGGCCGCTGTTGCTCTCATGTTCGCTATCTCCATGACCGGGTGTAACACCGTCAAGGGGCTGGCCAAGGATGTCTACTCTGTCACTGAAGGGATTCAGAATGAGATGGCCGAAGATGATAATGCTGATGGCTCTCGTCCTAGTAACTGGGAATGATGCTAATGGACAAGCTTTGGTGGATGCTATTCATATTGTTGAATCTGGCGGTCGTACTGGGCCCATCGTTGGTGATGGTGGGGCTGCTCTTGGTCCTCTCCAGATCCACCGGGCCTGTTGGCAGGACGCTAACCTCCCCGGTAAGTACGAAGATGTCGCAGACCTTGCCTATGCAAAGCGTGTGTTCGCCGCTTACATGGCACGGTACGCCACCGAGCGTCGGCTCGGTAGGCCTGTGACCGATGAGGATAGGGCTAGGATCTGGAACGGTGGACCCCGAGCTGTGTGGGCTAAGGGTCAGAAGAAAAAGAATCTTGATAAATACTGGACTAAAGTCCGAAAGGCATTGAACAATGGGTAATACTCCCAGCAACGCTAGGCTTCGTGTTCTCAAGACTGTTGACCCCCGACAAGTTATTGCTATGCTGATTGAAGAGCATGGTTTTGATTACATTCTCGATTCCGTTCTCGATCAGGAAGATGCCGGAAAGGGTGTCGATCTTTCTACGGTTGACGCTTGTAGAAAGCATCTTCAACGCTCTTCGGGCTTTGATTTTGATATCGAGGGTAGTGATGAAGAGATTCTCGAAATCGCCCGTGGTATTTTTGGAACGTGGCGAGTAGTTTATGCTGCTTGCCCCTGGCCCCTTGAACGTATCGCAGCTGTCCGTGACTGCGAACCCCGATCTGTCTATCAGGAAGCCACTAAGGCTCGTACTCTACTCCGTAACTCTGAAGGAATTACTACCAATGCGTGACCTCCCTTTTATCAAGGCTAAGATCAACGAACTCACCGCCAAGCTCGGCGATATCAACCTGTCCCATCCTTATTATGAGGAAGAGAACCCCAACGGTTCCTTCGTGTTCTCGATCGAGGAAGCGTACTCCTGGCTCAGTCTTCCGACCTATGACGCTATCGCTAATGAGATGGGTGTTAGTAAGAAGCTGGCCGCTACTATCTTCAAGGCTTTCTGGCCTGCTGCTAGTCTTGCCCTCTTTAACTCTGATGCTCAAGGAAGATTGTCATTCAAGAAGAATGTTAGGGCTTTGACTGCCTATCGCCTCATGCTTAACCGGGGCTGAAACAACTAGAAAGGATATTCCAATGTCTGAAGATTCACCGACTGATAAGGCTATCAAGAAGAGTGCGGAAGGTGTTGCCCCTCCGCCGAGTCGAGCTACCACCCCGACCTTGACCGACGACGATGCTCTCTACCATGATCTGATCGTGGTCATGGATGAGGCAGGCGTACTGCCTAGGGACTGGGAGAAGGTTAACATGTTCAACTACGAGGGACGTAATGATATCCTCGTGAACTTCTACATCAAGGACGAGGACCAGGAAGGTACCCTGTTCATTGATAACCATAACATTACTTCTGTCCGTATTACTGATGACGGCGATGGCCGTTGGATTGTGGAGACTAGCTGATGATGCGTGTTCGATTCTATGCTGAAGATCCTACCTCTATTGATGGTTCGTCGGGACGTGCTGAGCTCTATGAGCTGCTGCACCTCCGGTTCCCTAAGGGATGTAATGTCTCGTTGGTTGACGGCCTCTGGGAAGGTATGGTTGAGGATTCTATTGTTATCGAGGCTATAGGAGACCATGACCTCAGCTTCTGTGATTCCTTTGCTGAGGAGATCAAGAAGAGGTTTAGCCAAGATTTTGTTCTTTATACCCGTGAAATTGTGGAGACTAACCTGTGAGCGACTACCAGGATATGTGCGATATGTTTGGATTTTCCGCTGGAGACCCGGACGCTATTGATAAGATGATCAGTATGTTTGCTGAGGAGGATGACTACGACCCGTGCGATGATTGTACCTGTGACGATCCCGCCAACTGTCCTAAGGATGACGCCTGATTCCTTTCACACTCACTTGGAGACCGCGATGACTGACCCATTTGATACGCATGACGAGAACAATACGCCGGACGATGACGGCTGGGACGGGGAGTACCCTACCCCAGAGGAGCAAGAGGCTCAAGCGTGGGAAGATTATATGGAGTATCTTGATGCACAAGATGATGCTACGATTCCCTTTTAGGGCTGCCCGATGGTTCGGTCGCATGAAAGACCGGCCCCACTACTTTACTGATCTCATGACCCGTTACGATAACTGGTGCCGAAACCCGGAGAACCTCTGATGCCGTACCTTCCCGATCCTGTTGTAGAATATACGTTCGCTGCTCTGTCGCCATGGACCGACTTCAAGTTCCGTCTCAGTGATGATGGAGATACAATGGAAGTCTTCGAGCGTGATACCAGCGAGGAAGAGTGGCTCGCCTCTGACCACCCTCTTAATACTGCTGTTGCTTGGATCCTGTTTCACTACAGCAGCAGCTATCCTTGGACTCAAGCCCAGCTGTGGCGTGCTGGTCAGACTATCGCTGTCTGTCATAAGGGTGTCATCCCGCATACCCTCGATGAGCTGCTGTATCTCTCTGGTATTACCAAGGGATGGGGCGAGATCATGGAAGGCTGGGATGTCGTTGAGCAGCGTGCTAAGACTAAGCATAGCAAGGTCAGCCCTCTTGCCGAGGGTGCCGATTGATGCGAACCCCGACCGATGCATTGCTGGATGAGATTAAGTACTTCATCAGCATGAATGGATACCAGCAGCATGACTACCTTGGAGCCTTTACCGCTAGCAGTGAGAATGCTTTTATCTTCTGGACGTATCTCAGAACCGAAACCCTTAACCGTAGAATTGTACAGGATGGATGGTCTTAATGATTAGAACGACTGATGGTTATAATGTTAGTAGCGTAGACCCCGTGGATTTCGTGGCAGTTATGGGCAATGATGATGCTGTATGTGATGCAGCCCGAGTATCCTTTGACAAGAAGGCTGCTGGGTATTCTGTTGACCAGAACAATAAGCTCATCAAGTACCTTGCCAGAGAAGGGCATTGGTCTCCCTTCGCTCATTGCTTCATGAAGTTTAGGTTCCGTGCTCCTATGTTCATTGCTCGGCAGTTCCAGAAGCATGTTGTTGGCTTCGCTTGGAACGAGGTTAGCCGACGCTATGTTAGTAATGACCCTTCCTTTTTCGTTCCTCGATCCTGGCGTAAGCGACCGGACAACATGAAGCAGGGTAGTGTCAGCGAGGGCGAGGTTGTTCTTGATGGTGACGTGCTTACCGCATACACTGAGCAGATGCGTGAGCACTTCAAGGACTACAAGTCGATGATCCATCAGGGTATCTGCCCGGAGCAGGTACGGATGTGCATGCCGCAGTCGATGATGACCGAATGGATCTGGACCGGTAGCCTTCAAGCATGGTCACGGTTCGCTCTACTTCGGGGTGACGAGCATGCTCAAGCCGAGTGTTGGCAGTATGCTGACGCTGTTAAGTATCATATGACGGCTCACTTCCCTCTGTGTAGTGCAGCCCTTACTGGAGATTCCGAATGACTGATCTGTATGCAGCGTTGGCCGCTGCCCGTGAGACAGTGACTGCTATTGAGCGAGCAATCGCAGCAGCCAAGAAGACCCGCCCTACTCCCGTTGAGGAGGGCTACAATAACGTAGACACCAATGGTAACTATACCCGTGATTCCTTCTACCGAGACGCTGAAAGGAAGACCTATGACCTCTGATCCCCGGCCTATCAATGTCCATTGCAAGCGAGCAATGGAGCAGGAGGCTATCCTCCGTGAGATTCGTAAGATGGCCCAGAATCAGGATCACCCAGTCGGCCATGATGCTGGCGACGAAGACCCTAACGCATGGAGTGACTAATGACTAAGAAGATCTACATAGCCGGTAAGATGTCCGGCCTCCCTAACAACGGCTACGACGCCTTCAACCGCAAGGCTAAGCAGCTGCGAGAAGCAGGCTGGTTTGTTATTAACCCTGCTGAGATGGATCTGGAGGCCGGGCTCGATCCTAATCGTGAGTTCACTAGGTTCGATTATATGCAGGCTGCTCGACGTGACCTTAAGGTTGTTAGTGAAGTCGATGCTATCTACCTGCTGCACGGCTATGAAGAATCACCCGGGGCGGCCTGGGAGTGGGCACGAGCGAAGGAGCTCGGCCTTGAAGTGTACTTTGAAACACCCCTACCGGAGCGACCCTCGTGAATATCTTTTATCTCGACCACGACCCCATCATGGCTGCTCAGATGCAGTGCGATCGGCATGTCGTTAAGATGATCCTCGAGTCGGCTCAGTTGCTGTCTACCGCTCACCGTGAGCTTGACGGAGACGAATGGGCTGATGAGTACGGCCTGTATAAGCGTACTCACAAGAACCACCCTTCGGCGGTATGGGCTAGAGAGTCCACGTATAACTATGACTGGCTCTATGGCCACTTCATTGCCTTGTGTAACGAATACTCCTACCGGTATGGTAAGACTCATAAGTCTGATGATAAGTTCCGTGGCGTCCTTAGCAAGCGTCCGGTAAACATTCTGAAGCTGCCTTTTGAGTTTCACGAGCCACCCCAGTGTATGCCCGACGAGTACAAGGTTGATGGCGATAGTGTCACCGCCTACCAGAATTACTATCGGCTCGACAAGTCTGTCAACGACTGGTTCCAGTTCAACAAGTCTCGATCACGTCCCTCTTTTCTCTGTGGAGTTACTAATGGCAGCTAAGAAGAAGTATACCTTTGAAGCCCTGACAAGAGCTATGTCCTACCGACATTATCTTGAAGAAGAAGTTAACAAGCTTTGCCTTAGGGGAGCAAAGGTAGTAGTTAAAGAATATAAGGCTAGGGTTCCTAAGCCGATGCAAACTATCTACGAGATGGATAACAAGACCATGAAGGGCCTGGAGTCTACCTTGGTTACCCTTCAGTCTGGCGGGAAGATTATTGCACATTCCCTCTTGACTAATGACTTCTGGTATGGTACAATTAAGAAGTCCGACCGTGAGGCGACAGACGACATGAAGCTGTCCGCCTATGCTAACTTTCTCACCCCGCTTGGAGCAGCAATTGATGAACGAGTTTGACCACGTTGAAGGTGTCAACACCGCCGATCTTTACGAGGACCTGTATGATGTCCTTATCCGTCTCTGTTTTCTCGAGGGCCACGGCATGCTGATGGAAGAAGAGGAGACTATGCTCGAGTCGATGCTCGACGTTGTTCACACTCACAATCCCAGCTGGATGGAAGTGGTGCTGGGCGAGCCGGACGACGGAGATAATTTCATGGGAGACGAATGGTTCTCCCCGGAGGATGACGAATGAAGAACAAGGAAATTCAGCTCAGCGTTAACATCGGCGATCACGACCTTGAACGCAAGGCCAAGCAAGCAGCCAAGTTCCGAGAGAAGGGACACGGGGTCAACCTGAAGCTTCGGCTTCGGCGAGGCCGCGAGGCTGAACGCACAAGTGATGCACAAAGCGTTGTAGATAAGTTTATCGCAATCGCCGAGGTTCCCGAGAATAAGGTAAACGCCTTCTCTTGGAATGAGACGACGCTTTCGACTTACATACACCCCTAGATCTTGTGGTTGCAACGAAGGACACCACAAGAAAGACCCTTAAGACCAGGAGTATAGATAAGTCCAAAGTATTCCCTTCCTCATGTACCTGAAAGGAGAAGCATGTACCAATGGGATAAGTACAACAAGCAACAGCAAGAGCGTCTACGTAACTTGCAGGTTGCTAGAGAGGATCAATGGAAAGAGGATATGCTGGTGAAGTTTCAGCAAGCACCGCTTGAGAACAATGAGGCATTTGCTGATGTTGTTGATGAACATGCAGTGTGGTTTAGTAAGGCTGTAGAGAAGTATCTCGATCAGCTGGTAGACGAAACCCGTGAAAGATCTAGGATGCCTGAGTGGATGCACCAGGTATGGAACCTTGGTCCTGATCGTCTTTCCTTTATCGTTGTGAGAGCAGCGATGGAAAGCATCTACTCGTCCGCTTTGATCCGTGAGGATAACCCTGCGTTGAATACGTGGGCACTTCCTACGGCTCAAGTGCTTGGCCGAAGCATTGCCGATAAGTGCTGGGAGGTAGCCTCTTGGCTTGAGGCTCGGAACGCTGATCCTTTCTACTATCGTCATCAGTCTAAGTACTTTAAGAACTGGAACGATAAGAGAAGGCGAGCGTTCTCGAAAAAGATCAACGCACTGCCCCAAGCGACCCTTCGAGAGAAGGACAACTTTGGACATGCGATGGTCAGGCTGGCTATTGATGCTGGCATGTTGGAAGCCAAGAACATCTTCGAGAAGAAGATCAGCAGTGGCAAGACCAAGGTATCCGAGAAGGTGTACGTCACTCTTCCCTCCGACATGATTCAGTATATGATGACCCGGATGGATGACTACGCTTCAAGGTTGCTGCCTAACCGCCTCCCAATGGTCTGCCGACCTGTCACTCATACCGAGGACGAGACCGGTGGCCTGATGGACTGGTCGATGCGTAAGCTGCGGCACACCACCGCACTGAAGGAGAAGCCTGACGAAGAGATGCTTCGTGAGGTTGATCCGAACTGTATGTCCAAGATGACCCGCAAGGTTATCAACACCCTCCAGAATAACGAGTGGCGAGTGAACGACCGTGTTCTCGATGTCGCTAACAACCTCTGGAAGGCTGGCCGTGAGACGGGTAGCATCCCGCCTTACGATCAGGGCCAGACGTTGGACATGCCTGACTTCCCTGAAGAGGGGAGCAAGACAGAGAAGCATGAATGGATGGACGAGAAGTCTCGACGTTGGGCCAAGTGGGCCAAGAATGAGGCGGCAAGGCTTCAGATGCAAGTGCGAATGCACGAGGCATACAAGATCAAGCCATTCGTAATCTGGCATGCTTACTTCTGTGACTTCCGAGGTCGATATTATTCTGACTCCTACCTCCTGCATCCGCAGGGCGGGGATCTGGATAAGGCCCTGATCATGGCAGCTCAGCCCGAAGAGGTTACCTCGAACGGTCTGTACTGGATCAAGGTCAACCTATCTAACCTGATGGGTGTCGACAAGTGTTCGTTCGATGATCGTGCTAAGTATGTGGATGACCATATGGATGACTGGCGAGCAATCGTCGCTGATCCCGAGGGCACCACGGATCTCTGGGAAGATGATGCACCGAAGAAGAACGCTAGCTTTCAACGGCTGGCCGCTATCTTCGATCTCATCAAGGCAATCGACGAGGGCATGACGCAAGTCCCTGTCCAAGTTGACGGCTCGTGTAACGGCATCCAGCACTGGGCTGCGATGACCCGAGACGAAACGATCGGACCGGAGGTCAACCTGACTCCCGGTGAGAAGCCTAGTGATGTCTACCAGCTGGTGGCGGACGGCTGCACTGATATGTGCGCCGAGGATCCCACTGACTGGCGGCACCACTTCCTTGAGCAGTACGAAGGACGCATACCTCGCAAGGTAGTCAAGCGTTCAGTGATGTGCGATCCCTACGGCATCTCTGATCACTCGGTCCGACAGTATGTGCTTCAGGAGAAGCATCTCGATTGGTGTCAGCCCAAGAGCCTGAACATGCACCAAGCAGCTAACGAGATGGGTACCCTGATCTGTGCTACCAAGGAACGCCTCATGAAGCACTGCAACCACGGCAAGCTGTACTCACAGTTGCTATGTGGCTGGGTGGGAGGCGAGGTAGACAAGCCGATGTCGTGGACTACTCCGACAGGGTTCAAGGTTATTAATAAATATAACCCTCGAGCCCCTAAGAAGTCCAATGTAAAGGTATGGGAAAAGAAGTTTGATCTCACGTTTGGTTACTACACCAACGAGTACGACTGCGACCAGGCTTTGACCGCAATGCCTCCCAACTTCGTTCACTCGCTCGACGCCGCCCACATGGGCCTAGTCATCGACCGTCTCGTTGACATGGGTGTTGAGTTCTTTAGTATGATTCATGACTCCTTCGGATGCATGGCTAACAACATGTCCATGCTCCGCGAAGTTACCAAGGAAACCTTCTATGAGATTCACAAGGAAGACCAGCTCGCCCTCCTACGAAACGCTGCCGAAGCAATTGTGGGAGAGCAGCTCCCCGAGCAACATCCCGCAAGGGAACACGAGCAGCGAGGAACCCTCGACGTCTCCGACGTCCTCCGAGCTGACTACCTCTTTGGTTAGGATCAAGTGGGTGGACGCCTCGTCCCATGGTGGGCCGGGGTGGGTGGACCTAGACGATGCTCTAGAGTTCGCTAAGGCTGACCCTCCAATCATGGAGACGGTTGGTCATATCATCTACGAGGTCAACGACCCCCAGACTGGATGGGTTGCGATGACCGACACGCTGGGCTGCGAGGAATGTTCCTCGGTCCACAAAATTCCTTATGTAATGATCGTTGAAAGGCAAGCACTATGATTAACCCACAAGACCACGAAGCACTTATTGCCCAGGCCAACCGGCTGCTGGGCCTGACCGGAAACAGCGACGGGCTCGATGCAGCCGATGCCCCGTTCTTTATCACGGAGGACACTGAAGACCTCGGCGAGACTACGTGGGATCGCTGTGAGGGCTGCGATTGCAGCGACCCTGAAGACTGCACGGAGAACAACCAATGAGTCGAGTACTTGTAATTGGAGACACCCATTGCCCGGCAATGCTGGATGAGTATCCAGATTTCCTTGCCCAGACCTATGAAACCTGGGACTGCGATCGTGTGGTTCATATCGGCGACCTTGCCGACTTCCATGCCATCTCGTTCCACCAGAAGCAGTTCGGCCTCGAGTCTATCGAGCACGAGATGGAAGCTGCCCGTGAGCAGGTAGCCACACTTACGAGTCTCTTCCCCAAGGTTGACTACCTGACCGGTAACCACACGGCATTGCCTGCTCGTCAGGCCGCTGAGGTTGGGCTGCCGCCTAGCCTGATGTTGTCCTTGTCAGCTATCCTCGACCTGCCCAAGGGGTGGAATGTCCATCCCCGCCATTACGATCTAAATATTGATGGTGTTATCTACCGACACGGAGACAAGGGCCGCAGCAATCAGATCAACGCTGCGTTCCTGAATGCTCAGAATGAGTTCCAGTCTCTCGTCCAAGGTCACTTCCATGCTCAGGCTGGCGTCGTCTACGGTGCCAACCAGCGTGACCGCTACTTCGGCCTTCAGGTAGGATGCGGTACTGATCCGCGATCCGACTACATGGCCTATTCCAATGTGTATTCCAAGCGCCCTCTGTTGGGCTGCGGTATTGTACTCGATGGTGAGTACGCCGCGTTTGAGCCTCTTATGCTCGAAAACATTCGCTAGTCTGTTGACTAATCCCTTTGAAAGGAACCTCACTATGAGCAAGTTTATCACCGAAGCCACCACCGTTACTTTCGCCTACCTCAACAAGCCCGACGACAAGTTCGGTGCTGATACGGCCAACTTCAACATCACTCTCCCCCTTACCTCGGAGCTTCAGGCTCAGGTCAAGGAAGCCGTGACTCGCCTCGGAGCGAAGAAGGTGAACGGCGTGTATGAGGACAAGGACGGTAACAAGCAGATCAAGTTCAAGAACCGTATCCTGGTTCGTGACGGAGCCCGGCAGTTCCCCTGCGTTGACTCGCAGAACAAGCCGACTCAGCAGACTGCCTCTGGTGGCGATGTGGTTAAGGTCCTCGTTAGTCCCTCGCTGATCAAGCGTGATAACTCGATGAGCATCTACCTTGACGGTGTGCAGATCATCGAGAAGAACAGCACGTTTGGTGGCGGCGGAGTCAGCTTCGATGCTGTTGACGGCGGCTTCGTCGATGATGGAGCCACGGCGGCTTCGTTCGACGCTGAGCCTACCCCCGAGGCCCCTGTTGTTGCCACCGAGGATGGCGACGACGACCTCCCCTTCTGATGTCTGAATCGTTCACTTGTGGCGAAATCACCGTGCCGGTCCAACCGATAACCAAACCCGTTTGGAAGTCAGTTGGCCGGTTCGGTGGCCACTGGGGCTCGAAGACTTACCAGAAGTTCCTGAAGGAAATAGGTACGCCGCTTGCGGCTGCCGTAGGTGACCAGCCGATGCTCTGGCAGCCTCTTGAAGTCTGGCTTGACGTCAGGCCTAAGAAGCCGAAGACATCCAAGTTCCCCTTCCCTCAGGGCGACGTCGATAACTTCAGCAAGGCTATCCTCGACTGCTGTACTGAAGTGCTATGGATTGACGACTGGCAGATTCAGAATGAACATATTCACAAGGAATGGGCGGAGCCGGGAAGTGATGGATACTTCAAGGTCAGGTGGCAGGAGCTGCCGATGGATCACAAGAAGTTCTCTATCTTCAACGACCGCCGTATACAATGGGAGCTAGCCAATGAGTGACATCTGGGACAACAAGAAGGCCAAGGACCAGAAGCGTATGGCCGATAGGATGCGAGGCGGAGCCGGTAAGGGTGACGCCCCTCGAACAGAGAACCTCAATAAGTTTAGACTGGGTATGCGCCTCATTCAACTGTCGGATGAGGGCAAGCGTGATACCCAAGAATATGAAGATACCCTCAAAGCATGGAGACTTGCATGAGCGATATTACCGAAGCAGAAAGCGTGGTGGTTGGCCGAGAAGCCTGCCCGAAGTGTCGGGCCAATGGCAACGACAACTCCGGTGACAACTTGGCTAGGTACAGCAACGGCGGGGCTTACTGCTTTGCCTGCGAGTACTACGAGAAGGGTGATGGCACCGTGTCGGAGCAGCCCGCTAAGAAGGCTGAGTTCAAGGTCTACCGGGGACAGATCAAGTCCCTCGACCACCGCCGCATCGACACCAAGCCCGCCCGAGTGTATGGCTATCAGACGGCCAACATCAAGGACAAGGACATTGAGATTGCTAACTACTTCAAGGACGGACAACTCGTGGCCCAGCATATGCGTGGCCCGGACAAGACGTTCCACTGGGTAGGTAGCCCCCGAGGGTGCGAGCTGTTCGGTCAGCACCTGTGGGGTAACGGCGGCAAGAAGCTGGTCATCACCGAGGGTGAGATCGACTGTCTGTCCGTCGCTCAGATGCAGGACTGCAAGTGGCCCGCCGTGTCGCTCCCTAATGGTGCGGCCGGTGCGGTGCGAGACATCAAGAACAACCTCGAGTTCGTTAACTCGTTCCAGGAAGTTATCTTGATGTTCGATATGGATGAGCCAGGACAGAAGGCAGCCAAGGCTGTCTGTGATATCCTGCCTCCCGGCAAGGCGAAGATCGCATCACTGCCGTACAAGGACGCCAACGAATGTCTTGTGCAGGGCAGTAGCCGGGCCATCATCGACTCGATCTGGCAAGCCAAGGTGTACTCGCCAGATGAGATCCTCCACGTCAGTACTATTACTGAGCGTGAGTCGGACATGAGCCAGACCAAGGTGTGGCCTTTCCCGTTCAAGAACCTGACCAAGTTCCTCACGGGGCAGCGGTCTGGTGAGGTCACGCTGTATGCCTCCGGTACTGGTAGTGGTAAGTCTACGTTCCTCCGGGAGCTGACCCACCACCACCTGACCCAGGGCCGTAGCGTCGGTATGATCATGCTTGAGGAGTCACCCGAGGAGACCATGGATGACATGATCTCGCTCATCCTCAACAAGCCGGTCCGTAAGATCCGGTCGACCCGTATGATGAACGAGCTGCTTACCCAGATGGGTGAGCCGACTATCGAGATGGACATCATTGATGATCTGTCCGATGAGGACTACGCCAAGGCCAAGGCCGAGCTGGGTGAGACTGGACTGTATGTCTACGATCACCTCGGTAACAATGCCATGGCCAACCTCATGGCCCGTATGGAATACATGGCCGTCAGCCTGGGTGTTGACGTGATCATGCTCGACCACATCACGGCAGCTGCGGCTGGCCTGATGAACACATCCTCGAAGGATATCGAGGGTGGCGGGTCCGAGCGTCTGATCATCGACGCCATGATGCGGGACATGCGATCACTGTGTGTTCGTACTGGAGTTCATATTGATGTTGTCTCTCAGCTCAAGAAGACTGACAAGGCGTTCGAGGAAGGCAGCCGTATCACTATGCAGGACCTTCGTGGTTCTGGTGCGCTGGCTTCTGTTCCTAACACTGTTGTCGCTCTTGAACGTGATCGACAAGCAACTGATGAGCGGGTAGCCAACACGACTACCGTTCGTGTACTTAAGAATAGGCTCGATGGCAAGTCAGGCGTGGCCTCTGCTATCCACTTTAACCATAACTCTGGACGAATGGAAGAGACTGAGTTCGTTGTCGGCGACGACGGCACGCTCGGCTTCAAGCCGGAGAACACTGAAGGTTTCTAATCATCAATCCCTACTGAAAGGTAACTGATGCGACTATGCTACGACATTGAGGCTAACGGCCTCGTCAACTACGAGATGGACAACAAAGGCAACATGAAGACTGTTGCCGACCGTATCCACTGCGTTGTTGCTCAGGACATCGACACCGGCCAGGTGTGGAAGTTCCGTCCCGGGCAGCAGCAGGAGGCAGCCGAGCTGCTCTCCAAGGCCACTGTTCTTATTGGCCACAACATCATCGACTATGATAACCGGGTCATCGAGCGGCTCACCGGAGTCAAGCTGACCTGCAAGATGATGGACACGCTGATCGTCGGGAGGCTGATGCACCCCGACCGTACCAACCTGCCCAACGGTCTCAAGGGCCACAGCCTGAAGGACTGGGCAGCGTACACTGGTGATTACAAGATGGACTACGACGCTGGCTGGGAGCTGTTCTCCGAGGACATGCTTACCTACTGCGTTCAGGACGTTGCCGCCAATGTCACCATCTTCCAAGCCCAGGAGAACTGGATCAACGCCAACTGGAAGCTGGTCAACTTCGAGCAGCAGGTTGCACAGATCTGCTCCGGCATGGCTAGCACTGGTTTTGGTTTCGACTCCGAGTCGGCCGAGAAGCTGGAGTACACCATGTCAGCCCGCAAGGCTGAGCTGGAGGACGAGCTCCGTTCTGTCTTCCCGACCATCACCACCGAGCGGTTCAGCGATAAGACTGGCAAGCGACTCAAGGATAAGGTCACTATCTTCAACCCCGGTAGCTCCAAGCAGTGGGCCGAGCGGCTGACCGAGAAGTACGGTTGGAAGCCCAAGACCACTGACTCCGGTAACCCGATCGTTGATGAAGAGACGCTCAAGGGTCTCAAGTACCCCGAGGCCCAGCTGGGTCTGGAGTACCGCGACATCAACAAGAAGATCGGTATGGTTACCGACTGGATCAAGCGATGCCGGGACGGTCGAGTCCATGGTCGCACCAACTCCCAAGGCACGGCCACCGGCCGCGCTTCACACTCACAGCCCAACCTTGCCCAGGTCCCGTCGGACCACGACTGCCGAGCACTGTTCGGCCCAGGCCGTGATGGCTGGGTGCAAGTAGGCTGTGACCTGAGCGGCATCGAGCTTCGGTGCCTTGCTCACTACATGGTCCCCTATGACGATGGCGAGTATGCCCGTGAGATTCTGGAGGGTGATATTCATACCGCCAACCAGAACGCTGCTGGACTGCCTACCCGTAACGATGCCAAGACGTTCATCTACGCTCTGATCTACGGAGCTGGCGATGGAAAGATCGGTAGCATCATCGGAGGCAAGGCTGCTCAGGGTAAGGCTATCAAGAGCCGCTTCTTCGATCAGATCCCCGCACTGGACAAGCTGATGAAGGCGGCGCAGTTCAAGGCCAAGGCGGCCGGTAAGCTTAAGCTGCTCGACGGTCGTGATGTTCTCATCCGATCTGATCACAAGGCACTGAACACTCTGCTTCAGGGTGCTGGTGCGGTGATCAGCAAGGCATGGATCATCATTGCTGAGCAGTACCTGAAGGACATTCCCCACGACCTTATGGCCTGGGTGCATGATGAGCTTCAGGTAGCCTGTCCCGCTGAGTATGCGGATCAGGTTGGCGAGCTTCTCGTCAAGGCTGCGAATGACGCAGGCGATCGACTCGGCTTTGCTATGCCAGTCGACGCAGAATATCAGGTAGGCAAGGATTGGAGCGAGTGTCACTGATGGCTACATATCAACTCGTTGGATACAACTGGGACCACTGGAGTAACAAGCAAGTCTCCAAGGTTACCAAGTCCGAGATCAATCACGTCTCTATCCGGATCAACCCCTGCGGTGAACCGGCACGAGAGCTGTACGTCTCGGCGTTCAAGTCAGACACCTATGTTCCTACCGCAGTGGTAGAGCGGCTCAACGGACCGGCGGTCTGGAAGAGCCACGACTACCCTATCAGTCATAGCCAACTTGTGGATCTCAAGGCAGACGCCATGTGGTGGAAAAAGAACCAGCCCGGCAGTATCTGGCACGGTGCTTACTACCACTACCTCGGCCGCCACATCGGCGGCAAGGTGCCACACACCTGCACTAGTATGTGCAACAGGCACCTGAGACGCATGGGCATCAATGTCAAGGAAGAGTTCTACCCTAATCGACTTATTCAAGAATTTATTATGGAGGTATACTGATGCATGTGATTGTACTTGGCGGCATGGCCCGCGTTGGAAAGACTGATGTCGCAGATATGCTTGAGATGGAAGGCGAGATGGAAGGCTTCAATGTCGTCCGCGTCTCCTTCGCTAGTCCGCTAAAGGAAGCAGTGGCCAAGGAACACGGTCACGACGACTGGCGCAAGTTCAAGGAGCAGATGCCTGAGGTATACCGAGATGAATGTCAGCGGATCGGCGCTGAGAAGCGAGAGCAGGACCCGGAGCACTGGGTCAATCTGTGGTGCGAGTCGCTTCAGAAGCTCATGAACGAAGAGCTTGAGCGACCGAACACTGACTTGGGATGGGAAGAGACGCTGGTCATCGTGGATGATTGTCGTTACCCTAACGAGCTGGAAGCAGCTAAGAAGTTCCACGCTCTGACCATGTTCGTATATGCCGGAGCTCGATGTGCTGACCTCCCCGAGGCTGACGCTGACTGGAGAGCCCACGAGTCCGAGGAGATGAGCCAGAAGATTGAAGCCCATCTCGAAGGGTATCAGGACCTGTTTGAGTGGTCCCTGTTCAACGACAAGGATCTTCCGGCCTTGGATAAGAAGATCCAGGATCGCCTGAAGAACCTGCTTGGCCTGACCGGTGCCCGCTTCGGCCGCGTCTGTCCATGTAACGAGTGCAAGGCATTCCGAGCTGACATTCAGGTCGAGGAGATCGTGGAGCAGTTCCGTGAAGCTTTGGCTGCCATCTTTGAGGATGACACCATTGATGAGGAAACTCGAGACGTTATCCGTGATTCCTTTGAGGATATCATTGACGACCTCGAGTCCGGCAAGGCGTCTCCTATGGACTTCTTCCGTAGTGGATGGTGGGAAAAGGCATTCGAGGACAAGGAGAACAACGATGAAGATTCCGACGACAGCTCTGCTTGACGGAGACATGGTGGCCCACCGGGCTGCCTACATTACTGACGATATCGAAGAGCTGCCCATGGTTATGAGGCAGATCATAAGAGCCTGGACCCCGCCCGGCGTGACCCACACCCTTGTGGCTCGCTCGGCGGACCGGGCTGATAATTACCGTAGAACCTGCTGGCCTGAATACAAGGGCCATCGGGATAAGATTAAGATGGACGAGACCCAGGCAGCCCGGCTCAGCTACGCCAAGGAGCTGCTGGCTGAGGACTCGATGCACTGCAAGTACGTCCCCACCCTGGAGGCTGATGACCTGATGGGCATTGCTTCCTCCAGCGGAACGGCCATTGCCGTCACCTTGGACAAGGACCTGCTTTCCTGCCCCGGCTGGCACTACCGCCCAGAGTACTCCTACAAGGGCAAGGGCGGGATCAAGGTCAAGAAGGAGGCCGAGCTGCTCTACCAGCCTGAGTGGAAGGCCGACTTCATGTTCTATCAGCAGTGGCTGATGGGCGATATGACCGATAACTACCCCGGCATCAAGAACATGGGACCCAAGAAGTCCGAGCGGCTGCTGGCCAAGCACCGCCCCCAGGACTGGTGGGCCGTGGCCCTGACCGAGTACGAGAAGGCCGGATATGACCTAGACTACACCCTGGCGATGGCGCGGGTGGCCCGGATTCTCCGGGTTGGGGAGTGGTCCCCCGAGTCTGGAGTTGCCCTCTATGACCCCTTCACAGGGGCCTGAGGGTAGGTATATACCTAGGTCCTTAAGACCAGGAGTATAGATAAGACGAAGATAGATTTTACCTTTATTAACCCACACTTTCCCAAGGAGTGTAATCATGATCAAGTACTACGTTTCGGGCGACTATGCCCCCGAGGTCGGGACTTCTGGCGCTGCCGGAATCGACCTCTTCGTTGATAATATTAGTGGAGATATCTACGGGACTGGTGTCCATGTAGAGATCCCTGCCAACCACGTTGGCCTGTTGCTTCCTCGGTCTAGCTGGGGTGCCAAGGGCTTCCGCCTGGCCAACACCTGCGGGGTCATTGACTCCGACTACCGAGGAGAGATTAAGATGGTGAGAGACCCTCATCCCACCAAGGGATATCTCAAGATCAGTAAGGGCGACAAGATCGCTCAGCTGGTCGTGGTTCCTTGTATGTCTACGACTCATAAGTGCGATAGTCTGACCGACCTCAGCACGACTGAGCGTGGTTCTGGTGGCTTCGGCTCGACCGGAGGTGCCTGATGGATATGTCACCGTTTCAGACCTTCATCCACCAGTCCAAGTATGCTCGGTGGAATGATGAAGCAGGAAGACGTGAGAATTGGGGAGAAACGGTAGACCGATGGTGGTCTTGGATGCTTACCCAAGCACCCGAGCTCTCCGACCGACTGGATATCCCCAAGGCTGTCCTCGATCTGGAAGTCATGCCGAGCATGCGTGCTCTCATGACCGCCGGTCCGGCAGCTGACCGTGATAATACATGTGTATATAACTGCTCCTACCTGGAGCTGGACTCGCCCATCGCCATGGCTGAGCTCCTGTACGTTCTGATGAACGGTACTGGGGTCGGCTACTCGGTTGAGCGGCGAGTCGTTGACAAGTGGAGTATCGTCCCCGAGGACATCACCCGTGACGACTCAGTCGTTATCAAGGTGAGGGACTCGAAGTCTGGTTGGGCTGATGCCGTCAAGGCACTGCTCTCCAGCCTGATGGGTGGCGTGCATCCCACTTGGGACATCACCGGGATTCGTCCCGCTGGTGCTCGACTCAAGACCTTCGGAGGGCGTGCTAGCGGCCCGGGTCCCCTTGAAGACTGCCTTCGTTTTATTACGAATCTGGTCTACGGGGCTCGTGGCCGTCGCTTCCGCCCCATTGAGGTGCATGACATGGCTTGTGTCATCGCCAACTCGGTCATCGTCGGCGGCGTCCGTCGCTCGGCTATGATCTCGCTGTCCGACCTGGATGATCACGAGATGGCTCGTGCCAAGTCAGGCAACTGGTGGGAGGCTCACCCCTATCGAGCCCTCGCCAACAACTCGGCTTCTTACACCGAGAAGCCCGAGATGGATGTGTTCATGGAGGAGTGGCTCTCGATCTATCGTAGCTACTCCGGCGAGCGTGGTATCTTCAACCGTGAAGCTGCCAAGCTCTGCTCTGCCGACATCGGCCGAGACCCTGAGCACGACTTCGGTACCAACCCCTGCGGTGAGATCACTCTTCGGCCCATGCAGTTCTGTAACCTGACGGAAGTCGTGGTTCGGCCGGGTATGGATGCTACCGATCTCATGCAGCGAGTCGAGATCGCCTCGATCATCGGCACGGTTCAGTCTAAGTGTACTTACTTCCCCTATCTGAGGAAGGCTTGGCAGCGTAACTCGCAAGAGGAGCGACTGCTGGGTGTCTCGTTGACTGGTATTCAAGATAATCGTGAACTGATGTTCAATCAGGCAACGCTCGAAGCGGCTCGCAAGGAAGCCAAGCGGGTTAACAGATACTGGGCTGAACGGCTCGGTATCGAAGAGTCCAAGGCAGTCACCACGGTCAAGCCTTCGGGCACCGTGTCCTGTCTCGTGGACTCTGCCTCTGGCATCCACCATCGTTACGCTCCGTACTACATCCGTCGAGTCCGTTGCGACAAGAAGGATCCACTGTACCAGCTGATGGTTGATGCTAATGTCCCCGGTGAGGATTGTGTCAACAACCCCGCCAACACCTACGTCTTTGAGTTTGTCATCGGCTACGACGGTCCCGCGACCCGAGGTACGGCCCATGACATGCTGGAAGACTGGGCTCATATTAAGAAGAACTGGACCGACCATAACCCGTCGGTTACTATTGAGTATCGACCTGAAGAGTTTATGTCTCTTGGTGCTGAGCTTTACGGCGAGCATTGGAACATCGCTCAGGGTCTCTCCTTCCTCCCGCGTAGCGAGCATGTGTACAAGCAGGCTCCGTACGAGGAGATCACGAAGGAAGAGTATGATGCCCGGCGACAGATGTTCCCGGATATCGACTGGGCTAAGCTCAGTAATTATGAAAAGGAAGATAATACCAAGTCCTCTCAGACGCTTGCCTGTTCGGGTAACTCGTGTGAGATCGTTGACGTGGAAGCTTCCGATTGATTCAGCTTGGGAGTGTCGGCCCTCTCCGGAGGGTCGGCATTTTTATTAAAGGAAAACACAATGATTGATATTCTTAAGAAGAAGCTCGCTCGTGGCGGGCAGATGAACGGCGGCGAAATTAAGCTGGTCGTTGGCGATATGATTAATCTTTACGAGGCTCAGATGGAGAAGATCAATGAACTCGAAGAAAGGCTCGATGCCCTCGCTCGAAGAAGCGATTCAAGATCTAAGAAGTCTTCTCCCAAGCCCGAAGTACAGCCCGACTCAGACCAGTGAACAACTGGCACGGGAGGCCGCGTTTCACGCAGGCCAACTCTGGGCTATTGAGAAGCTCGATTCACTTAACTCTAAATGGAAGAAGGGAGGCAGCTAATGTCACTAACTCCTCTTGAAATTTTTCAGCAGCAGATGAGCCCCACGTTCCTCGACCTATCGGGGAATCTGAGTATTGCTCAGGGTGGTAGATATTTTAACGAGAAGAGGCATAACTTTCTTCAAAGCTTTATGCGTGATATAGACGGCACCACTGAACTTCAGGGTGTCTACGACCTGGCTCCTCTTCAAGGTGGTAAGAAGTTCATGGCTAAGTCCATGCAAGAACGCAACGAAATGGCCGAACGCTTTGGTATCGAGTCTGATGCCTACAACATTAACATGCTTGAGCAGGCCAAGGCTGGTGATACTTTCAATTCTAGGCTGGAGCAGGCAAATCTCCGCCTGGGTTCTATCCGGTCAGGCATGGGCGGCAGTGCAAGCAAGGCCAGCTCGGCCCGCGAGTACTCCGGCTTGGCCAAGAATGCTATGGAAGCTACCAACAGATATCTTACCGAGCTTGAGCGGTTCAAGGCTCCGGAGCAGCAAGAGATCGACTTCCGTTTCGCGGATCCGATCACTGGAGAGAAGCTTGCTATTGACACCTCATTCGAGGACGTTTACTCCGATAGGTTTGATCCAGCCGACCGTGCTCGTGAGGATGTGCTTAGCACGTTCGAGAGTACGACCAATAGGTACAGGGATGAGCTTATGCAGAACATGTCTGATACTTATGGTAACTACGATGACTACACCGTTTACGATAGGTACTCAGGACGTGATGTCCACTTGAGTTCCCGTGAGGGTCAGCTTGTCATGGGTGACTACAAGACTGCAGGCGGAGGAGATCCTGTTAGGGATGCCTACTTCGCGCAGTTTGATGAGTTCAGTACCGCACGACAGTATTCCGATCAGACTGCCGAGGCTATGGCCATGGCTGAGATGACCGGGTACGACTCGACGATGACTTATGGTAACAGGTACGGACAGGCAACTGAGCCGACCACTGACATGAGCCAGTCCCTTCTGTTCTTTGAAGCTGATCACAACAAGCTTCTGGACGACATGATTACTAACACGACAGAACGTCTTGATATTGCTCGGCTCTCTGAGCGGGGTGATGTTGAGAAGGAATTTAATAGACGAAAGGACGCAGCTATCTCCCAGCGTAGCTTGGCTGACAGCCAGCTCAGGAGAAATCAGGAGCAGGCTCAGTCTGTTGCTGAAGAAAAGCAGCGTGTTCGTCAGCTTATGGAGCAGCAGAGGGTCGAGTATGCGCAGACGCTCTCGTCTTTTGGCTCCTCTTCCAAATCCAAGGGCGACTCAGTCACCTTTGGGGATATACGACCTCAATAATAAGGAGCTCCCTATGGGTGGTTCTCAACCTATTATCATGGGCGGTAGTACTCAGTCCGAGCTCCAAGCTCAGCTTGAGCGATCCGCTATGGAAAACGAACGAATGCTTGCCAATGCTGCCGACGAGCAGCTGCGGCTTCAGAGTGAGCTGCAGAAGAAGGACAGCGAAATGTCGCTCCTTCTTGAGCAGCAGGCTCGGCAGTCTGAGATTGACACTTCCAAGGCCCAGAAGGCTCTCGGCGTAGAGCTTGATGCTCTCAATGAGCAGGACAAGGAAGACGACTTGGGGGCCGATTTCTCCTCTCTGGAGAAGGCTCTCGCATCCGGCATGGGTTTCGGTAGGGCAGATAGCTCTTCCGGTGCTCGGCCTCTGTGAGGTGAAGCATGGCTAATGAAGCTAAGCCCACGGAGAACATGACGGTATCGGAAAGGTTCGATCATCTTGACTCGGTTCGCAGCACCAAGCTGGAACGATCAAGGTACATGAGCTCTCTCACGATCCCTACGCTTCTCCCTATCAATGGTATTACAAGTAACGGCGAGATGCCCAAGCCTTATAGCTCGGTTGCAGCTCGCGGTGTTACGAACATGTCCAGCCGCATGCTCTCGGCATTGCTGCCGCTTAATGACATGCCGTTCTTTAAGTTTGATCTGACCAACGGCACCGAGGCCGATCCCGAGACCTTCACCTATATGGAGTCCCTCTCGGTCCAGATCTACAACAAGCTTATCTCTAAGAATCTTAGGGAATCTATCTTCCTGGTTCTCCAGCAGCTTATCGTTACCGGTGACTGTCTGATGATCATGGAAGACGACTACTCGTTCCGCGTCTACCGACAGGACCAGTACGTTGTTCGTCGAGACATTGATGGTTCCATCGTGGAGCTGATCTATCTTGACTGGGTTCCTAAGTCTCCTAATGACTCTCAGTACGAGGCTTTCGATAATAACTTCTTCCCCTCCTCTTTGAATGCTATGAATGATCTCCCCGACTTCGAGGCTAACTTCTGCCGCGTTGTTTGGAACAAGGAGACCGCTCGGTGGGATTACTACTCTGAGGATAACGAAGGAAACATGATTGACGAAGGTGAGTACCGTGACTCCCCGTTTATGCCGCTCCGTTGGATCGGTGTGACTGGCGAGGACTATGGTCGCTCGCACTGTGAAGAGATCCTGGGTGACATCGAGACTCTCGAAGCGTACACCAAGGCTCTCATCGACGGCATGACCGCCGCCTCTACCTTCTGGATGGCTATTGACCCCAGTGGTATTACCGACATCGACGACGTTGCCCAGTCCCCGACTGGCTCGTTCATTGGTGCTCGGCAGGGCGATGTGTTTACCGTCTCCCCCGCTCAGACGATCAGTCCCCAGCTTAGCGCTGCTCAGACTGCTGTCGATCAGATGCGAAGGGAAGTAGGTAATGCGTTCCTTCTCGGCTCAGCAGGCGTCCGCCAGGCTGATCGAGTGACCGCTACCGAAGTCCGTATGCTTGGTATGGAAATCGAGAACGTCCTTGGCGGAGCCTTCAGTGCTATCGCCCGGTCTCTTCTCGAGCCTATCGTCCGTCGTACTATCAACCTCATGATTCGTGAGGAAGAGATCGACGAGCGTTTGGCTGCCGAGTTCATGGACAACGGACAGCTTACTATTAATATCGTTACTGGACTCCAGGCTCTCAGCCGGGATAGCGACCTGACCAAGCTCATGCAAATGGGTGAGATGGTCCGCAACCTCCCGCCTGAGGCTATCCAGCACTTCCGCTGGGATCAGTATGGCATCGCTCTTATCGCCTCACTTGGTTTTGACCCACGCAACTGGGTACGTAATGAAGAAGAAACCGACCAGAGGCAGATGGACCAGCAGCAGCAAGCTGCCGAGATGCAGGCACAGCAAGCCGTCGCTATGGGCGCGGCTCAGGGTGCTGGAGCCGGGGCTGGGCAGGTTGCTCAGACTGGCGTAACGGAAGCTGCCATGCAGATGATGCAGGGACAGCAAGGTCTAGTTTGATTATCTCTTGGAAAGGAGAACAATATGTCTGAAGAAAATCCCGATTACCGCGAAGAGGCTCCCGTAGTCTCTGAGACCCCCGGCAATGATGCTCCTATGACGACCGAAGCTATGGCTGGTCTCGAGGAAGTCAATGCCAACCCTCTTGCTGACGAGGCTACTCGACAGGCCGCTCACGAGCGAGCCATGTTCGAGCGTCACGTTCAGGAGCAGGGTCAGAAGATTCCTGAGAACTTTAAGAGCGCTGGCGACTGGTTCGACAGCCTCAAGGGTGCTCAGGCTCAGTACACTCAGTCCCAGCAGGAGATTGCTGCTCTTAAGAAGCAGTACGAGATGGCTGGTAATACTGATAACCCCGATCATGTCGCCACCCCCGATGCACCGGAGGCTGCTCCCGCTGTGGAAGCCCCCGCCAGCACCGAGGAGATGGTTGATGAGCTCCGCATTCCGCAACCCGAGGTCAAGGACGAGCAGCCCGCTGATGAGGCCGCTCCCACCGCTCGTGTTACGGATGCTGACTACTCCAAGTGGGCCGGTGAGATCGCTACTACTGGCGACCTTAGTGCCGAGACCCGCGCCGAGCTTAAGGCCAAGACTGGCTTTAATGATGTAATGGTTAATGATTATCTCTCCGCTCAGCAGGCTAAGCGACGTCAGGCTTTTACTGACGCTGCTGATATTGTTGGCGGTGGAGAGAAGCTCTCGAAGATCCTGCGTTGGGCAGCGAACAATTTTGCCGGTGAGCAGCTACAGGGCTTGCAGGCAGGACTCGCTGGTCCTAACTCGGAGCTGACTCTTCGAGGTCTGACGGCAGCTTTTGATCAGGCTAACCCCGCTCCGGCGGAACCTGCTCGGACTGCCAATGCAGTTACTCCTTCGGCGGCTGGTGCCTCCAGGGAGCTCCCCGGATATAAGTCCATGCAAGAATATCAGATGGACATGTCCAACCCTCGGTTCAAGCGCGATGACAAATTCCGTCACGCTGTTGAGCAGAGGGCCGCTCGTACCGACTGGCGTACGTTTGGCTGATTGAGTGATCTCCTCGAAAGAGCTGGCTCTCCTCTACTTCAGCTGATCTCATATGACCGATCCCCGTCAGCTGGGGGCAATCACGTAGTATGAGGTATTCCTAAGGAACAGCAAACCGTTTCACTTTTATTTACTTTGATTCAAACAGAAGGATTATAACTATGTCTATGAACGTCCCCATGAACGAACTCGCCTACCGCGCCGGTACCACTGGCCTCGAAGGCACCTCCGTGTCGACCGGTAACGACGCCGGTAAGCTCTGGCTCCCCATCTGGTCCGGCGAGGTCCTCCACGCCTACGACCAGTACAAGAGCTTTGATCCGATGGTCACCTCCAAGAGCATCGCCTCCGGCCGCTCGATGGAATTCCCCATCACCGGAACCGTGGGCCTGAAGCCCGCGTGGGCTGCTGGCGAGTACCTCGTCGGTGGTGAAGATGCGGCTTCGTCGCAGTTCGCTGTTGAGCTCGACGCTCGACCGATGGCTGCTCACTTCGAGCTCGACAACATCGACCTCATGATCACGCAGTGGGAGTACCGTCAGGAACTCGCGCGACAGGCTGGCCAGACCCTGGCTGACGCCCGTGACAAGCAGATCGCGGCGTTTATCGCCGGTGCTGGCTCGGTTGAGCTCATCTCGGGTGATCCGCGAACCGGCCTGAGCCTCCCGGCCCCCGGCGTCGTCGCTTCCGGCGAAGGTGCCGCCCAGGCCCTCGAACTTCTCGAGTCGCTTGAGGACTTCGTGGTTGATTGTCAGGAGAACAGCGTCCCCGTTGGCGGCGTCTACTGCGCTGTCACCCCCAAGATGTTCCAGCAGATCCGTCGTCTCGGCGTTGCTGAGTCGACCACCCCTGCTGCCGCTCAGAACCTGCAGCCGATGTTCGGTGGCGTTGCTGCTGCCGGTGGTCTCGGTGAAGGTTTCCGCACTGGTCTGAACTCCATGGACGACAAGCTCGTCTACATGGGCGTCACCATCTGCAAGAGCAACCACCTCCCGACCGTTGACTACGTGACCGCGCCCAGTGGCGCTACTGAGGCTGATGATATCGGCGAAGCCCGATACAACGTCCAGGGTGCTGACGCTGGCGTCCGTGCTCTGGTCTGGATGCCCGAGTCCGTGGCCTCGCTCCGCAAGACCGGCCTTGTGGTTGATACCGAAGACGACATCCGTCGTAACACGACCTTCACGGTCGCGTCGATGATGAGCGGTACCGGTATCCTCAAGCCTGAGCTGGCCAAGGTCATCGTGACCGGTGCCGCGGCGACTACTCGCTCCGTCGTTGGTCAGGCCCTCACCGGCGCTGCTGACGATGCTGGCATCAACACCTTCTTCGGCTACTCGAAGGCGTGACGACTTACCTTCTGAGCTAATCCGGGAGAATATTTTCCTCTATAGCAAACAGAAGGTAGGTGATCCTAGCATGAAGAGCTGTATCTACTAGATCCTATGATCTAATCGCGTCGGCCGGGGGAAACCCCGGTCGGCGTCTTCCGCTTATATCCCAGTGATGTGAGCCAGGACTTCAATTGGGACCTGGGCTGCTAACGTGGCCTAGGTCTTTTCTTTTAATAATCTTTATGGAGATTAACCATGGGACAAATGACCCGACTTGAAGCAGTTAACCAGTGTCTACTGGCTGCTGGCGAGGCCATTGTCTCGGACCTCGAGAACCAGAGTGGCGTGGATACCAGCATTGCTGAGTACCTCCTCGACCAGTATACTCAGGATTTCCAGCTCCGAGGGCTGGCTAATAACGAATACATTACCGAACTGGCTATTGACCCTGCCACGAATAAGGTCTTCCTTCCTCAGACTATCATGAGCCTTGACTTCGGCACCCTCTTGTCCAATGACAAGGGAGAGGTGATCCGAGTCTCGGTTAAGACCGAGGGTGAGAACTTTATTCTCTGGAACGTCACTGACCAGACCTCTAACTGGGAAGCCTACGCAAGCGAAACGCTTGAAGCTAAGCTTCTTGTTAAGGTTGCTTGGGAAGATATTGATACCCCCGGCCAGCGAGGCATCACCGCCTCGGCCGCCCGTCGCTACCAGATGCTTACGCAGGGTGACGGAGAGATGGATGCCTACCTCCAGCAGGACGAGGCTCTGTATAACATGAAGGGTAACTCCCGAGATATTCAAAGCAAGCACCGGAACATCTGGGATGCTGCTGACTACCAAACCAAGCGAGCCGTCTTTCGCCCAGCGGGAGGCAAGCCTGACTTCCGCCGCTGGCGGGGAAGGATGAGCTAATGACTAATCGACGACGAGGTAAAATCCTCTCAACTAAAATCCCGATCTATACGCTGTCCGGAGGCGTAGGCCGACAGGCCCCGTCCAAGCGACTGCCTAGTGAGTCGCAGGACCTCGTCAACGCCATGGTCTCGGTGGAGCGTTCTATCGAGAAGAGGCCAGGAACAGATCTCATGCCTGTGTATGATGACGCTACGTCTTATACCGGCGAGGAACTTGGTCTTGATCCCCAGGGCAGCTTCGAGTTCTTCTGGCATTCTCTGTCGGATAACGCTAGGTACCTTATCGCTGTCGACCGAAATGCTTCGGAAAATGGCGACACGCTCTACAACGTATTTTATTTTAACCAAGACTCTGATAGGTTTGAGGATCATACCCAAGCCGATCAGACTGGTATTCCGGCTGAGGTCCGTGCTTATCTTACGCACGGTACCGAGCCACTTAAGCTTGTGTCCCGTGGGCAGAACCTGGTGTTCTTGAACCCAGGAGTCACTGCTGGATATACCTCCATTGAGGTTGAGCTAGAATCAGGAGATACCGTTAATGGTCAGTCGGGTTTGTCTGGTAGCTACTGGGTTAAGATGGGTCTCAATGGCGTGCCTATCGGCAAGTCCGCTAACCCTCTCTTTGGTAGTAACTATCAGAAGGATGATATCGGTGCCGAGGAAGATTACCTGACGGCCTACCGCGTTGACCCAGCTGGTATCGCAGTTCTCTGGAACCAGTACACCTCCTATGCCACGGGAACGAATGTTCTCTACCTGGCGGGAAGCAGTGCAGTTCCTCCTTCTACTGGAGATGTTGATAGTATCCTGGCCGCGAGCACTTCGATTACGGCCGTGGATGATGCCAATACTAATTGGGAAGTCATCTCAAAAGTAGGAGCTACCAATACTAATCTTTATGATCTTGATCGAATCCCTAAGAGGGTCTCGGTTCAGGATTATGAGTACCCTGATTCTACCAGCCCTCAGCTTGGCCAGTCTCTTCCTGTCTTCACTGACATGAACATCCCTCCTCTCACGGTGGATGTGACGAATGGCAATAACAACGCTGAGACGATGCTGGAAACTCTTTATGGCCTGACTGGAGGCGGAGTAGAAACCAACTCTGCTGACGGTAGGGTGTACTATATTCAGACCGGCTATCAGGGGCAGCCTCCCGGCTACTACCTTGCCTCGTCTGTGGACTCACCCTCCTTCACTAAGGTCCGTACTCCTGATCCTTACTCCGTACTCGACGCCAACCGTATGCCTATGGAGCTTGAGTTTGTAGGCGGAGCACCGGGAGATCAGTGGGCCTGGTCTACTATTGACTGGGCTCAGCGGACTTCAGGGGACAAGGAAAATAACCCTGGACCTACTCCGTTCAAGGACGGACGCCAGAGTCAGATCAAGACGATCGCCTTCTTCCGAAACCGTCTGTTCATGTCGTCCGGTGATGTCATCTTCTCCTCGCGGGATGGCGACTTCACTGACCTTTGGATTGGTGACCCCGGCATTATTGTCGATACCGATCCGATCGACGTGGCTGCTTCCTCTAACCAGTTTACTCCGATCACTAGCATGGTGCCTTTCAATGAGTATATGTTCATCAACACTAACGCTGACACACAGTACGAGCTGATGGGTTCTGAGAACCAGATCACCCCGTTCACTGCCCAGCTTCAGCCGATGACTTTCTACTCGACGGCCCCTCTGGTTGATCCAATGACCCTCGGAAACAACATCTTCTTCTATGATGCCGAGCGTCTCTACCTGTACTTTGGTCGCGGCGGGACTCTCGCTACGGCTCAGGAACTCTCGGCTCACTGTCCGAAGTACCTGCCCACCAGCTTTGGCCCTACGGCTGTTGCAGCTGCTCAGGATACCTTGATGGTGGTGGACGCCGAGAATACGTCTGACGTCTATGCTTATACGACCCGATACCGGGGCGACCAGGTGGTGCAGAATGCTTTCTATAAGTATGAGTACGCCGGAGCTGATGTACAGGCTATGCACTCGTGGGATAACTACGTCTACACGGTTGTCAATCGCAACGGTTCGTTCTTTATCGAACGGCAGCTTATGCGGTATGACGAGACCAACATCCCCCGGCTTGATCGAAAGCAGAGAATTCCTCTCTTCTTTAACGTGACTTTGTCGCCAGTTAGAGGAGGAACGAACGCTGTGTTTGATGCAGCATCCTCAGAGACCACTATTCGAGTTCCCTTTGTTATTGAGCCTGCTGATCTTGATGAGTATCAAGTGGTAGGAACTGACGGAACTGCCTATACCCTCTGCGGTATCCGCGACACCTCTACGGATGTTTGGACTGATATCTGCGTTTCGGGGAATCTCTCTGGACAGGCTGCCGATGTTTATGTAGGACGCAAGTTTACCATGAGCATTCAGCTTAGTCCTCAGTTCCTTCGGGACGACCAGAACAACCCCCAAGAAGGTATCCTCAATCTCGCCAGTATGGTGACGAGGCACTTCGAGACTGGCAACTATGACGTGGTCGCTCAGCGGCGAGGTCGTCCTGTTGCCGATATTCAATCTGACTACAAGGTTCGTGATACTTCTCTCATGGACTTTACTACGACCTTTAGTGCTATCCGGACTGATACCTTTGATGACTCTAATCTGGGTATCTCAAACACTGACTACCAAGGAGAATTGGTAAGTAAGATTATGGGCTTTAGTGACAAGGTGGATATTTACATCCTCTCCGATTACTTTACTCCCGTGAACATTACGAACCTCGAGATCCGAGGAAAGTTCAAAGCAACTTACTCCTCGATTACTTGATGTTCTCCTTTCCTTCCGGCTCTCGGCTGTCGAGAGATAGCCGGGGGCTTTTTACTTTAACATAAGGAGGTTACTATGCCTCAGTTTTCTTCGACTCCTAACCTCGAGGTCTTCTATTCTTCAGATGCCTCAGGCTCTAACGAGTATGGATATAACACCCTGTCGATGGTCTCGGGTATCCCCGATGTCTCGCAGCTCCAGATTATCTGGAAGGTGGCTATTGTCCTGAACTCTAGCGGCAACCCTGTCGCCGTCTCGTCCTTTACCGATGCTGAGCAGGAGATCCTTCAGACCCTGTCGGCTTCTATGTATGACGTGGACGCTGATTCCAAGACGGTTACTTTGATTCCCTCCGCGATCGCGGGTGGAGAGGTTACCCTGAACGGTGCCGTCTACACTTACGATAGTCCCTTTGCCGGGGTTTCGTCTGCTGACCCTCTGTACATCAGACGTTCTACTGACGTCACGAGCCGGGCTGTGATCTTCCAGCCTGGTAGCCGCCTCACCGAAGAGCTCCTGAACACGTCCAGTGCTCAGGTCTTTAATGCCATGCAGGAACTGACCGCGTTCGGTTCCGGCGGCGGTGGTGCGGTTGGCTCCATTGATCTTGAAGACAATTCAATCAATGATCTCGGAGATGTCAATCTTACCACTGATGGCATCCTTTATTGGAATGGCTCCGATGTGACCTCAGATGGCTCTTCCGGTGGCTTGGTTCCTGATCCGAACTCAGCTCAAGATGGAATGGTTCTCACTAGGACCAGCCCCGGTTCCTCCTTGTTTGACTGGGAGTTTACTTCGTGGGATAAGGTCTTTAGTTCTACCGGGGTCGCTCTTGATGCCCAGATCAGCAACATGTCTGGCAGTATCCAGGCAAACACCAGTCGCTCGGTGGCTAATGAAACTACTCTTGCATACTCGGCTTACGCGACCATTGGTCCCGATGCCTATAAGAATGCCGATGGAACATCTGCCGTTATTGAGGTGACTTCAAGTGGTAGTCCAGAGGATGTAAACCTGTTTAGGAATAGCACCGGAAAGACATTTAGTAACATGGACAACCCCGCTGCGTTTACTCTTGTTGGCGATACTTCAGCTCCTGGCTATGCTGCCTCTCAGCCTTTCGAGTGCCTCGATAGTAACAGCGAAGCATTTCTTACGATTGAAACGAGTAACGTGACGGAGAATGTTACCTTCAATAAGTCCGGTTTGTATCGGGTTGACTTGAGCGGTATTTTCCTTTCCGTTAAAGACCCCGACAATCCCACCGATCCAAATCCCGTCAAGGCTAATGGTGGTTTTAGGATAAAGTATAATGGAGCAGGTGCTCCTTTTACCCAGAACCCTATCTCTAATCTTCCTAACGTCAACGAAGGATCAGAGTTCATTTCTTGTTCTTTCATGATTCCCGTTAGTGAGGCTGATGTCGACGTGAGCACCTTTGGGTTCCTTGTGACGAGTAACGCTCCTACCTCAGGAACGTCGTTTATGACGTGCTCCAGGATTCAGTTCTCGGTACACCGCATTAGTGATATCTAATAATTCGACTGGGGCTCCCCTTCGCTGGGGAGCTCCGGATTCCAAGGAGAAAATCTTATTCCCCTACTCTTTATGGAGAGAAAAATGGCTGATAAAAGAGTCAATGAACTTCCAGCACTCGGCAGCGAAAACTTCGGAGAAGACGATCTCCTGATGGTATTTGATTCTACGACCGGGACTACCAATAAGGCTACTATCAGCACCATTGCTACCGTTTCCGGTACCAAGGGCGGATTTACCTTTTCTGGTGGGTTTGAAAATCGTCAGATTAACCCGGCTGTTGATAATAGAATCGTAGTTGATTCTAATGACGTAGATAAGTGGATCCCCCTCGATCTAAGTGCTACGGCCCAGGCGTCAACCGACGCTCCGTGGTGGCCAGGTGCGGCTCCCTCTAATGGTATTGACCTGTTTGGTGGAACGGCTCTTCCCTACGGTGTTTCGCGTATGCTTGATTTTAGTCAGGCGTGGGACATTGACATGGTCTACGAGCCTGGTGTAAACTATGAAAACCAGACCCGTACAGGTACTCTCCGCTTTGATGAGCTGAGTACTGGTACGACTAATCTGATTCGTATTGATATGAACATCACCCCGATGATCGCCAATACGACCGTCGAGGTTGGTCTTTGGTTCCAGCCCAAGCTTACGCTGGACGGAGACAACGACGGCGGTGCGTTCCCGCTTCCGGGTTCTCCGCTGTTCTTCGGTACGGGTACCGTGGGCAGGACCTTCCTGTCGCGCCCTACTTCTACTATGTATATCGCCTCGTCGTCAGACCAGTTCGCTTATGCGCTGCCTGCGATTAAGGCTGATAATCCTATTATTATTGAGCCGCTTTCTTTGCTCGCTCAGAACCTTCGCTAATACTGGAGTATAACTATGGCTATTCGTGTTGGACGGAATGCTGCCGGTAACTGTATCGTGTTCTACGGGCAGACTAATCCGGTTTATTATAATGCCTGTCTTTCGGCTGAGGTGACTGACGTTGATTACGTTTCGGTCGTCAATGATATCGCCTCTGCCTCTACACAGGAAAACGCCACTCCCCAGAGTGAGTATGAGTATTATCGTATTCATTTCTCTGAATGGCAAGACAACGACTTTGGCGGCTTTAGTTCTGCCTTGGAAGTCGTGGAATACATCAACTCTATTGGTAACGTGACGGATACTCCGGCCGCTGGCTTTGTGTTTGGTCCTAACGATGTTATGGACTTTATTCGAGACGAGACCAACACCTCTATTCTGTTCTCTAACGGTGACCATCACGGAATCAACTCCGTCAAGGCCATCGCCAAGGATAACGGGCATATCGGTATTCTCCCGATGCGAGGTGATACTGAGCTTTATGAGATCCCCTTCGCTAATTGTACTATTAATGGTACTTCGGCAGGTGGAACTCTTGCTACGGTTGTGAATAACCTTAACGCTCTGTTTACCCTGTCGGCTCAGACCGCTCCGATTCCTGCTCCTGTGTTTACGCAGGATGGCGGAACCGACATTTCCTGGATTGCCCGGGAAGCGATTGATCCTGCTGGCGATGACCTGTATGGTAGTGGTACTTCCGGCACGTTCTATCATGGCCCTCGCGTTTATACTACCGAGACCATCAACGAGCCGGGTGAGTACTTCACCTTCGAGCTCCGTAACACGGTGTCCGGCGGCGGACCCCTGTTTGGTCTTGGTCTGTACAGCGTAGACGACGGCGATCTTGCTGAGGTTACCGACGACGGCTTGAGCAACAGTGGCCACCACGGCTACTGGTGGTCTTGCTGGCTCTATAACTATAGCGGATACACTGCGCCATGGACTACCTACGGTAGCAACTCCGGCCTGAGCTACGGCCCTGGTTGGACCGGCCCTGCTAGCTCTCAGTTCCGCTACGCAGATAGTCATGACGCTTTCCGTCAGGGAACTGTCCCTCAGCCTCCTGTCCTGGATAATCTCTTGGTCAAGGTTGGTATTACCGACGAAGGTTTTGTTGGTGTTTGGTATTATGATAGAGAATTGACTCTGATTGATGGCACCCAAGGTGCTCGCACTAACGACTGGGTGCTACTTGCTCGCTCAAGTACTCCGGTACCGGCAGGTGAATTTGGTCTTATGGTTAAGATCGCTACTACCTCGGCCCGGATTGCTAGTGAACCCAAGCGGTTTGCTACGGATCCCGCGGCTCCCACGCTGTACTACCGGTACATCGAGAGCCCCGACGGTGAGTTCCACTATCCTCTCTTCGCTACCGAAGAAGAGGCGAACTACGTCTCAGGTGACGGCACCAGCCACCAGCACATGTACGCGGACGACACCGTCCCTGGTACTGTCTGGTACATGCCTAACTCGGGCGGTTCGATGGACGCCACTTCGGCTCCGGCCGATACGGCTGAGATCACCTACACGGAGATCCCCACGCAGGACGACAGTAATTTTGTGCCTGCTGCTTACCCCGACACCACCATTACGGTGGACGAGGGCGACGTCCTCAACGTCCAGCTGCAGTCTGCAGACACTACCTACGTCACCACGATCGGCGGCATCCCCGCCTTCTCCGTGACTAGTGATGGTCGTCTCATCGGCACCGCACCTGCGGTCTCGGGAGACAACGTGGCTAACCCCTCGGATACGACTACGGTCACGGTGTACCGCACCAACGACTTCGGTACGTCTTCGGGTACGCTTACTATTGTAATTAATAACCTGACTGCCCCCACTGTCGCCACCGGTGACTTCACCGTTGACACGGGCAGCATCGTGGGTGGCGTCCTTCAGGCTGATAGCTTGGCGGACCTGTCCATGACCCTTGAAGAGGGCGATCGAATCATCATTCCTAAGGAGTGGGTTGACGCTCACATCGCACCGAATGATCTCGTCTTCCTTGAGAAGGTCTTCATCGGTGTCCTCAAGGCATCCACCAGCACGTCGGCGATCACCATTGGTGACTTCAACGGCTGCTTCCGATGGGAAGGCTCTAGTTCCTCGTCGTTCCACTATGTTCGTATCAACGATCAGCTGGGCAGCTCGACGGGAAGCACTAGCTTCTCCAACTCTGGTGCGTCTATCTATGACTACGCGCTTGAGATCTACAACGGCGACTTCTGGCTCATCGCTTGTAACGTGAATAATCTTAACACTGAGCCCGCTGCCGGTAACGGTGGCTCGTTCAGTCGCACGATGAACTGCGGGCCGCTGACCGACAACGGTCTGAGCTCCCCGTTCACTGTTAAGATTGGTACTTATTCTGGCACGACGGTTGACCTTGACGATTCCCTCACTGCTGAGGACATCACCAAGATTGACATCCCTGATCCTCCGGCTCCCTCGAACACTACCTCGTGGACGAAGGCTCTGGACTTCAGTGGCTCCTCCGAGCGAGCCCAGATGGTGACCACCAACACCAACTACATGCCGATCTCCATGGACAACATCTCGACTACCGTGGCTCTGCCTAGCACTTCAGGCAACACTGCCGAGACGATCTACTCCCGACCGTGGGCCACCGCCTGTGTGTTTAAGATTGATGGTGACAACAGCAACCAGCACATCTGGAACCAAGGTGAAGGCGCAGGCTCAACTGATGATAACATCTACCTGAGGGTGGACGCCTCTCGAGGTCTCTACTTCGGCTGGGGCCGAGGCAGTGACAACAACGAGTGCTACCTCGGCATCTTGAACACTTCGTACTGGTACGGACTCTCGGTTGCTCACACCGGCGCCCGACTCAGCGCAGCCAATGCTACGGCTGCCAACCTTGCACAGTGCTTCGACATCCGACTGACCAGTAGCTTTAGTGCCAACGAGTTCGCCATCATTGGATCGAACAAGTCTACTCAGACCAACTGGCAGAGTGGTAGCTCTGGCGTCCGCATGGACCGAGCTGTGGCTGGATCTCTGACCCTTGGTGGTCGTGGTACCAACCGAAGCTTCCATGGCAAGATCGCCAGCTTCGTCGGTACGACTCTTCGTCTGGACCAGACCATGCCGTCTGGTGACGAGCATCTCCGGATGATCACTGACCCGATGAAGTGGTTGAACGACGACAAGGTTGGACAGCTGTACCGTCGCCCCGACGGCATCTCCAATGGCACGTTCGCTCTGCAGAACACGTCAGCGCAGACTACGTGGAACGAACTGTCCACTCAGGTCTGGCTCATGGGCGATGGGTCGAACGACTCGTACTCGAACATGATCCGCAACCGGGTCAACCCCCAGGAGCAGAACTACTCGAAGCTGAACCTCCTCTCGATGGTCAGCAACGATATTCAGACCGTGACTATTCCCGGTCTGTCGTGATAGTATAATTTAACATCCCCACCCCGGCTCTCTTACCGGAGGGTCGGGGTCTTTCTACCTAAAACCAGGAGACTTATATGTCTACTTTCACTTTTAACATCTATCTCGTCGAGGATATCGACGGGGACGGCTCTCCGGACTACGTCCTCCAGGATGAGGGTCGTATTATTCTTGAGACCAAGTCCATCTCGGTCGACTCTTCCTACCGCTACATTGGCGGCCAGATTGGTCGACGCGCTACTCCAGCTCTGACTTTCGATATCCGCAAGGGACCGAATGACGAGTGGTATCTGTTCTATAACCAAGGTACGTTCGCGGGCAAGTATCCTACGCAGGCTGCGGCTGTAGGTATCCTCTACGGTATCTACACCTCGTTCGATGGCCTCGATGATGGTTTTGCTGTGTGGATCGCGGATTCCCTGGAAAAGGGTTCCTACATTGAGCCTGATGAGAACGTCTTGATTCTTACCCATGATGATAATGACATTACTGTTGATCTTTCATTGTATGATTCAGGCGTCTTACAGGGCGATCTTCCCTACTTTGGATATCAAATCATTGATGAAAATGGATCTTATATTCCCATTACAGTGTCCAACCTTGTTGCGCAGTGTGCTGCAGTTACGGCGGGTGCTGGTGGTTCACAGAGTATGAGTAAGACCGGTGCTTGGGTTGATATTGCCGCAGGTGCTGGTGCTCGTCCCGTCTTGGTAGGCTTTAATAGTACCACAGGAGACATCACTGTTGTTGTCTCAGGCTCTGCTAAGTACAAGCCTGGGGTCATCGACTTTGATGTCGCAGTCTCGGGAACCAACGGACTTCCTGCTACGGATGTTGAGCTTGGTGATATTGCCTATGCTGTTATTACCGACTCCTCCACCGGCGGAACCCCCACGTTCTCTTACGAGTGGTATCAGTCCGTGCCTACCCTTACGGGCATTACTCTTTCAAATGAAGGACCCTGATTATGACTTATTATGATAAGGATTACTTCCTTGGTTCTCCTCCTGGATTCGATGGAACCTTTACCGAGCTCGACGGCGAGCTTGTGTATATCGTTCCCTCGGGCAAGCAGGGAACCGTGAATGTATCTATCCAGTATCGAGAGGACGGTGGCACTGCCCTTGTCGACGAGAACGGCAATTCGCTGCCGTCGTTTGTGGACAGCATTAGTGTTGCTGGCGGTGCTTCTTCTGACTGGCAGGACCTTTCTGCACTTAGCTCCACGGGAGACCTCGGAGGAGCCAAGTATAGGATGCCTGCGCCTACGTCAGAGACTCCTGTCACGGCTTATACTCTTGCTGCTAACAACGCGGCTGTCTCTGTATCTAACGCTACCTTTGACTTCGGTCTCTGGCCTTACGACATCGACGGCACCCCTAACTGGGTTGCTGTCAGCGGTTCGTCCGGTCAGTTTGAGAGCTCTGGTTTTGATCTCACCCATTTCACTTCCCAGAGTAGTCTTCTCAGTCAGACGCCCGTTGCTCCTCTTGTTTATGATAACGAGGATTACTACGATATTGTCAGGCGAGACTTTAAGCTTGATTACGATGGGTTCACCTACGATGTGAACAACGTACGCCATGGCCTTACGGCAGCGGTAGACTATAACTTTACCACTCTGTTTGACGTAAGCGGTGCCCGAGCTGGGTCTACCGGGACGGTTAACGAAGGCGTCCGAGGTCAGATGCTCTTTGCTGGTACAGTAGGTAATGCTCCTACTGGGCAGTGGGATTATCTTAATGACTCCTACGCTGCGAGAGCCTCAGACTCAGAAGATCCGAAGAGGTTCTACTGCGGACTCGAGGTTACTGATGCGGATATGATTACGGCTATGGATAACGCCGTCCAAGAGGTTATTGGTTCCGCTCCTAACGCGGTGCATGACCTCTCGGCCTCTGGACAAGATCTCGTCGTTATCGCCTGGTCTGCTAACAACGTAGACTCCAACGATTACATTGGATCTTACGATGCTAGTACTCCGGGCATTCGGCGTATTCTCCTTAGGGATATTAACGCCCAGTGGACCACGAACAACACAGACAACTACTTCGCATTCACCTTCGGTGGTGCCAAGGAGTTTATGGACGCTCCTGATAACCCCGCAGCATTCCCTGTTAGCGGTACGTCCGGGATGTCAAGCAACTCTTCCGATGCCTCGGTTCGAGTATTCATTCCCAACAGCAGGGCCGCAGAGGATATCCGAATCTACGGATATAAGAAGGGCATCGGACTTTCCGTAACCGGAACCGGAAGCCTGACCTTGAGTGGTGCTACTATTAAGGGAGCGTTTGACACTGGCATTGACGTCACTGGGGTTGATGCTTCGGCTTCCCTCAGCGTTGCCTCTAGTATCTTTGACTCGAACGGCAGCGGCCTTAATGCAACTGCCTCCGAAGGAGCTATTACCGTTCAAGGTAACTCCTTCGACTACTCCACCGGACGCCACATGGAACTGGTCGGAGCGGGAGACTCAGGGTTTACCGTTAGACGGAACACCTTTGGTCTTAACCAGAAGCTGTCCCAGATGATTATTCAGCAGCAGGCCAACAACCTGATTGAAGAGAATCTGTTCTCCTCAATTCAGAACTCACACGGAAATGCCTGTACCCTGTATAAGGGATCCTTTACGGGAACCACTGTTAAGAATAACATCTTTATTAATTGCTCTCGATGTATGTCAATTCAAGCTAAGACGCCCAGCACGGGTGACGCTGCTTGGTTCCAGACACTGGCGGACATGTCTGACGGCCTGACCGTTAGTAACAACCTGAGCTACGTAGACAATGACTTCGATCAGCAGTACCCCTCGCAGCCCGGGTTCGCCTGGATTGGAAATTCCCTCACGGGGCTTGCGACCGGTACGTATGACGCTGAGCATGTCTTTCAGTATAACTCTATGTTGGTAGAGCCCTCCGGTCTTACGCCAGAGAACCAGGCTTTGCTTTACAAGTTTGGTACTATCTACCTCGGTGACGGGGACAATGACTACTCTTCGGCTTTGCTGAGTCGTAACAACCTACTTCCGTACGGTATGGTTCAGTACCCCGACGAAGTGACCAATGGCCCAACTACCTCTACTGCTCGGTTCTCTAAGGATAACTACGCAGGCGCGGCTGGTAGTACCGCTATCGGTATGACCGCACTAGACGCTGATAAGACGGAGACTCCTTACTGGGTCCAGTCTTCCGGCACTGATTCTATTGCAGGCCAGAACGGTTCGGATGTGTCTGGAGTCCGATGGACTAAGACAGGCACAGCGGATCCTGTGACTGTTGACATGATTACGTCAGCTACTACGGCTGACCAGTTCTTCTCTCTTGTCGATGTAAATGAGCCTGCGGCTCCTGTGGACTACAGTCCAGCAGGTGCTGCTATCTCCTTCGACAGTGCAGGGGACGCCATCGACGAAAGAGCTGGAAGTACCGGAGGAGAGAACACCTACTCAGGTACCCTTGGTTCTTGGTCTGCCAATGATTGGTGGACGCTTTCGGGTACTGGTACCGGAGTATTTGAGAATGCCTCGGTTAAGGTTCGAACTGGCTCCATCCGTCTGGACTGTACTGTTAACCCCGTTACAGATCAGACCGCTTTTGTTCAATCTATTTCTGGCACGACCCTCCAGATCGGCAGCGATACTTACGCCCTGTCGTCAGTTACCGCAGCTGGTGGATCAAGTCAGATCATCCGATTCTCAGCCTCGACTCCCGATTGGACCGTGGCGGAAATGGAAGATGGCGGAACTAAGGGATATACATCCTCTACGTCTGTCTCTATTGCTATTGAAACCGCTGCTACTTCCTCTGACATCTTCGACATTGACTTCACGGCTATGACTAGCTCGACTGATGTCTACATCGACGATTCCACCACTGCCGACATTGACGGAATTACCTTTGGTAACTACGTTGAGGCAGGAACAGTGTGGAAGGTCGGGTCTGGAAGTA
>WLWH01000299.1_pt1 | contig 41865 bp, 53 predicted proteins | sample 6712741 | NCBI WGS metagenome assembly WLWH01 (sample SAMN12718694, study PRJNA515312) | sponge metagenome | isolation source: marine sponge | host: Mycale hentscheli | place: New Zealand: South Island, Marlborough, Capsize Point | collected 2003-05-01 | reverse complement strand
AATCAAAACGGCTTTCTGTTTTCTTTTCCATTGAGTCAAAACGTTGGTCTATTTTATCAAACTTTTTATTCAATATCTTAACTACCCCTATTAAAACACTGACAATGGAGGCGGCGGCAATAGCAATTTGAGTTAATTGATCTTGGTTCATTCTGTTTTTTCTTTCGTGTTTGAAGTTTGCGAAGTATTGTAGAGGACATCCGGGAATATGGCCAGAAAAGTATTCGCATCAAGGAAAAAATTAAACAAAACAAAAACTAAGACGACAGGAAAATATGACTAACTATTCTAAAACGTGAATTATTGTTAAAGTTTGTATTATCTAATTGTTGAGGAGATCCCCCATTATACAAATGATAAAGACCAATTCCAATATCTATAGGAAGAAAAGTACCCCCTAGTGAAATAACGTTTGAGTCCAAAGAGAAATTTGACCAAGAAGTCACAGAGGCTCCCTCGGGGGCGTTTAAATAATTAAATCCAGTAGGAGTAGAAACCGTCATATTCCCCGTGGCTGTACCTTTGCTTGAAAGTTGGATATCTATTGCATAAAAAAAGATATTTCCAATCCGTGTATAACTTCCTGATTGAGTTCCGTATGTTATTCCTGTGGATGTACCGCCAAAAGTAACAACCGGCATCCATGTTCCCTCTTGATAGTTGCGTAAGTAAGTAGTACCGCCGTCAAATGATATACCTCCGCTACGTTGGACGAATCCCGTCGAGGTGGTTGCAGATATGGTACCAATTCCCGTCCCGCTAGTGACCAAATCATACGTACAAGTTCCCGCTCCGCTAACAAGTGGATTTGCGTTCCCCAGTAGATTAACCACCCTGAGGGTGGCTGTTGCTCCGGTTCCTACTGTCAGGAGGGGTGTATTTCCGGTGTTTGAAATCTGGCTCATAAAGAAAACAGAAGCAGTAGTCCCATTAATAACAAACTGAGTAGATCCAAAAGAAAACAAGGAATGGGTTGCCGTTATTGATCCTGTGCCGCTTGTCGTAAAGGGAATATTGCACTCAGAATAAGAAATATCTATAGATCCAGAGGAAATTGTTGAAGCGATTGGTATCACACTGGGAGGCGTTATTCTAGAGCGAGTTACAAAAACTTGGGAATTCCCCGATATTGCAAACGGAACAGCTGTGGTATTTTGAGGTCTCAAGCTTGAGTCTTCTATTTGAATTATTGAGTTTCCAGTTGAATTAGCAATCAACAAAGATGACGCCGAAGATTGTGCTTCGCATCGAATAACCTTTAAAAAAGTATTATTAGCTCCATTTATAACAAAACAATTAGCTGTATCCGTAGAAATATGGATACGTTCAACTGTTGCTTGTCCTGTGTAATTTGCTGTTATTGAGCCAGCCAAGTTAACAGAGCTATCTTCATTATTAAAGGAAAGATTATCAGCCAATCCAATAATAGATACACCGGCCTTAAGCGTTATGTTTTCAGAGTATTTGCCAGGGTGAATAACAATAACGTCTTTAGATTGTGCGGTATTAATGGCAGCTTGGATAGTTGTGTGTGTGCCTTTGCCAGCGGACGGATCAACAATCCATGTCGTTGCAGAAAATTTATTGTCGTTTGTTTGTATAACCATTTCCCCTCTTTTTTATTTGATCTGTCATTTTCCCCTTAAGTTAAGTAATGTTAAAATTACCTGAAGTGTTTTGTACTTGAAACATTGTATTAGCTACTACGCAACGAAGCTCAATTGAAGAATATTGAGAAACGGAATTTACTGTTCCTCCCGTCCCCAGAGTGGAAGAAGACCCAATAAAATGAATTTGTTGTCCTGCTGCTTGGGTAATTGTAAAAGCTCCTGTTCCAATGGTATCGATATAAATAACATCCCCCACAGCTATGGCAGTTGGCAATGTAAGAGAAACGGCAGCGGTGTTGTTTATTACATAACCGTTATTCCCAGAAAGTTGTTGAGTTGTTCCGGTAATAGTTGTCCATGTAATTCCTCCGCCGGCTGTTGAATTAATCGTTATCGATCCAGCTCCTTCTACGATTGAGACATTTGTTCCAGCAGTTAAGGCGCTTGTGACTGGATTATTTCCCGTACTTCCGATCAAAAGCTGTCCATTTGACATCTCAGAGGTTGCAATAATATTTCCTTGCGCTCCTTGTCCGAGTAAAATGCCGTGATTTGTATAATCAGATTTATAAGAACCAGAATAAGAATTTTGAGCAGATAACGTTAAATTAGTTGAAATATTGTTATTATTTCTAAAATCTACTCCCTGCAAAGTGACAGTTCCCGAGCCTGTGCCGGTAATCGCAGGGTTATTAGTAGAAGCAATAGAACAAGAATTTATTTGAGCTATTCCTGAGCTATTTAATGCTAAAGATGGGCTGTTTCCGGTTGCAAATCCGCACAAAGTAAAAAATCCACTACAAGATCCCGTCAAAGCAGTGGTTCCAAAAACAGTTGCTCTTTCTAATGATAAACTTGATCCTCCTGAAGAAATTGGACAATTCAAAGAAACATCTGATAAAGCGCACGTACCAGAAACTGTCATCGTTTGTGATGAACCACGTCCTACATGAGATTCTGAGATAAAAATATTTGCTCCACCAGTATTGTTAACAAAACCATCATTTGCTCCTCCTGAGTAAAAACCTCTACAATTTAGACAGATAATTGTATTTATTCCGGTTCCCGACGAAGTCCAGTTGGGTAAATTAATTGCATGCCCATTAGAAACATTAAAATGACACCCTTCCAAGCAAATTGTTGTGTTTCCCGCTGCCGTAGAATTTAAAATATTTCCTGTTCCCTCTAAAATAATCTCACGAAGCAAAAGATTTCCGCTTGTGGGTGGCGTATGAGATCCCACAATTCGGGTTGTCAAAGAATTCGATCCAATTAAAGTAACATTAGACGGAATTGTTAGATTTTCCGTATAAGTCCCCGGAGAGATATAAATAACTCCACCATTTTTAGCTTCTGATAAAGCGGAAGTAATTGTTGTATTTGTTCCTTTAGATGCGTCAGGGCTTACGATAAAATCTACTGTTGAAAACCGATTATCATTTGTTTGGATCACCATTTACTTCCCTTGGGTTTATGTGATGTTAAAGTTTCCAGATGAAGATTCAACTGTGTATTCGTTATCAGGGGTCACACAAACGATTTCAATTGCGCAATGTTGAGAAATAGAAGCAAGATTTCCTGCTGTGCCAGTTGTAGTAGATTGAGAAACAAAATGAATAATTTGGTTTGCTGCCTGTGTTATAGTAAAAAGACCGGTTCCTTTGCCGATTACCTTTATAGTTGAGCCAAGGACCGCAGCTGTAGGCAATACAAGAGTCACGGCGGCGGTGTTGTTTATTATATAACCGTTATTTATCGCAAGTTGTTGAGTTGTATCGGTAACAGTTGTCCACGGAAAAGTCTGAGCAGTCGCAGACAAAGTAATAGCTCCGGGCGCGTTGGTAATAGTTATCCCAGTTCCAGCAGTTATTGCCGTCGTAACGGGGTTATTTCCTGTACTTCCTATAAGTAACTGACCATCTGACATTTCTGCAGTTGCTACCACAGCTGTTCCCATTCCCTGTCCTAGTAGGATTCCATGATCTGTGAAATCGGCCGTAAAATTTCCGGTGTTTGTTAAATTGGAAGTTCTGTTGTTAATTGAGTTTTGTATAGACGCAGACATTTTCCCCTCTTTTTTTTTGTTTGGTTAAGTGTTTTGTACCTCGAAATTTCCTTGTTGATTAATTACAAGAAACGACGTATTAGGAGATGAGCAAACTAAATGCAAACAGTCCCCAGCTCGAGTTGATGTAACGTTTCCAGCGGCAACAGAAACTAAATCCCCCACTCTGATACTTTGACCTGTATTTGCTGAGATTGTGAATCCGGCATTTATGTTACAAATAATGAATTCCGTTCCAACTGGTACCGTAGAAGGAAGATTATATGTTATTGGTGCTGAACCGTTTGATATATGGCCGGTTGCTCCCATTAGATTTACAGGCCCTGTTGTATCGGTTTGCCACATAAAGCCACTTTGTCCTGTCAGGGAAATTCTTATAGTATTTGTTGCTGGATCGCCCATAACAGAGACATTAGGGGACCCCATTAAAAACTTAATGTTACCGTTGCTGTCAGGTAAAACTGGTAAGCCATTATCACCACTAGCACTCCGAATGATACCACTCACTTCTTCTCCTATGTTTATCCAAATTGCTCTTCTGTTTGATTTATCGACTAGAATGTAAACGCCATATTGCTCTTCTGTTGTATCGATCCATATATCGGTTACTCTAAATCGGCGGTAGTCTTTGCCCGTGGGTGGACGTCCATATGTAAAGGTTCGAAGAAATTCCGGTGTATTGATTGGGTATTGTTTTGGTGATCTTCTTAACCCTTTTTTCATGTTATTTTAGCTCGCTGTTACTGGACCTCTGCCGTCATCTATAATCCACTCTGTGTTAGCGGTTATGCATCTAAGGGTAATTCCGATATATCTGGTTGTTGAGCTTTGTATTGAACCGGCATTTCCGGGCGTAGCGGATTGAGTTAAAAAATGAATTTGTTGTCCAGCGTTTTGTCGTATAATAAATCCTGAACTTCCTTTATTTGATATTTTAATTCGATCTGCTATAGCCGAAGTTGTTGGCAACAAGAGATTTACAATTCCAAGGTCGCTGTTGGTGATGTATCCATTATTTGTTTGCATTTGTGTCGGGTTTTGAGCGTCGCCTGGAACAGTTATCTCGGTCCACGGAAATTCTTGAGCTTGACCTGATACGGTGATAGTATTTGTTGCTGGGTTCTCTGAAATTGTAATCCCCATAGTCCCAGATAAAACCATATTATACTGAGCGGAGGGAGCGGTGTTGTTAATTGTTGCTATGCGCTGAAGGGTTGGTTCTAGTGTTATTGAGTTTGTTCCCGCCGTAACAGAGATGCCGTTTTGTCCTTGGACGGTGAAATTTCCTTCTGGGGTTGGGTCAATGGTATTGATTGTTTTAACAGAATCGTCGGCCGTAATTTCCAAGGAGTTTCCCACAGGATTTTCGGTAATTGTTACGTTGTTTCCCTCTTTAATAGTCAAGTTAGCGGATTCGTTTGCTTGGACGTTGTTGATTGTTTCGATGGGAGCGGATATGTTTCCTATTACAAGAGAGTGATTGTTAACGTTTTCTGTTACTGTTATTCCTCCCGTCCCCTGCAAAGAAAGGTTTGCTTCGTCATCGGCTCTAACTTTTGTTCCTGCGCTTCCCGATATGGTGCGGATAATGTCGGTCACGGTTTCCCCCATTTGTTGCCAACGCGCTCTTCGGTTTGATTTACCTATTAACACAAAGGCGCTGTATGTTTCTTCTTCATCTTTGACGATCCACATGTCTCCAATTCTGTATTCTTGTAGATCGTCTTCGGTGGGTCTTCTGTTGAATATGAAGCGGCGTTGAAACTCTTGTGAATTAGCGGGATATTGTAAAGGATTTTTTTTATTATTCTTCCCCATAAACTAGCTCAATCCATACTGATCCGCTGGTTGGAATTGTTGTCCCTACTATTCTGACTTGGATTTGAGTTCCCTTTTTCATAAAGAAACCATCTGGACGTATTTTATTTGCCGCTAAGTCATAGGTTCTTTCATCGCTTGTCTCTTTCAGGCGGATATGATTATTGGTGCCATCAAATGAAATATAAATCTCTTCGTCAACGGTTGAGTAAATTCCAACTAATCGCGCTTTATTTTCGAGGGGACTTCCCAGATCCGTATAAGAGGTAGTTATTGTGCTTCCTTCTTTTTCTTTGATTTTTTCAAACTTTGAACTTACACTATAGGCCATTTTTCCCTCTATAACTTAACTTAAGTGATGTAAACGATGTAATCAATTATCGACAAATCAACGTCAATAGTTGTTGAAGGATTAATATATCCAACCGAAGTAAAGGTAACGGTTTCTGTTCCACTAGGAATAAACCCAATTAACTCCCCTAGTCCTGTAGAAGCTCCCACGGATGTTCGAGAAAAAATAACTTTGTCGTCTGCTTTAATGCCCGGAACGGAAACAGTTATCGTTCCCAGAGCTAATGTGACGCGTCCTTCTTGCAGTATTTCTGGTTGTCCAAGTTCTATCCATATTGCATTTCCTTGGGCCACTCTAGAAAAAATAAAAACTTGTCCAGAAGAAGAATTGATCCAAATTTGTGCAATCTCGAATCCTAGATCTGAAGTGGTTGGATTTTGACCCCTTATAAAAGGAGCAGAGGGGAGGTTTTGTATGCTATTAGAAAACCCATAAACTTCGTTGTTTTTTGTCATTTTATCTTCCTTTACCTTTAAGCGATGTAAACAATGTAATCAATTATGGAAACATCAGTGGTAACAACGGTTGCTGGTGCGGCTGTGCTTAAAGATTCGAATGAGATGGTATTTGCAGCTGATGGAATGAATCCTCTCAGTAAGCCAATCGTAGTAGATCCATTCACAGAGGTACGAGAAAATATAATCTTGTCTGTTGATTTGACCCCATTTACTGTTTCACTGGCTGTTCCAGCTACTAAAGTTACACGGCCGTCTTGTAGTATTTCCGGCTTTCCTAGAACGGTCCAACTAGCTGAATTTGAAACAACACGGGTTAAAATCCAAGTTTCTGCGGTTGCCGTATTAACCCAAATTTGGCCAATTGGATAAACATAATCTCTTGTTCTTGGCGCTCTTTTAGCTTCAATTGGTTGTCTGTTAATCGTTTGAAGAGGATTATCAACCCCATAAACTTCTGGATTTCTTGGCATTTATTCCCTCAATTTTTCTCTTGACTTCTAAACTTTAATTAACAAACAAAATATTTTAATACTATTTATATTCAGGAAAAGATAAAATTAATTAAATACTTGGGAGAAAAAATGAAAATAGAATGGATGCAAATATTATTTACCGTTGTTCCGATATTTGTTATGTTTTTATGGCTACTACGAGAATCCCGAGCCGATAACAGAGCCTTAAACAAAAAGATGGACGACGAATTCAAAGAAGTACAAACCGAATTCAAAGAGGTACGAAAAGAATTCAAAGAGGTACGAAAAGAACTAAAAGAAGTTAAAGAAGACGTTTTATGGTTAAAATTTCGTCAAGGATTCGTTCCACAGGGATATGAAGAAGAAAACGCCCAGGAGAAATAAATGGCACTTTTACCCCCCATACTTCCGATTACGCCACAAGTTGCGGCGCCTTTTATATTGGAGCCCCCGACTCAAATTCTAAATCTAAATCTAAATCTAGATCTAAACGCTCCAAAACAAATACAACAAGATTCAAAAAATTTCTTTACACAAGATTCAAAAGAACGGCTTTACAAAATAAAAAAGAAACCAAAAAAAAAGAGAATTCCGCCATCAAGTAAAATACCACGAAATAAAAGAGCAGCCCCAGTATTAGCGCCATGTCAAATCCGAGGAGCAAAAGCAAACGTCTGCACAGATTTTAAACGGAACCTTAGATCGGAGATTCCTCTAGATGCTTTAAGGTGTGATTTTACTGATTCAAAGCCTTATTGTTTTGATGAATTACATTCTGGGCAAACTCCCAGCCGACTAACAAGATCTTATGATCGGTATGACTTTGTTTCCTTGGAGGGATGTGATGATTCTCCTAGACTTGAATTTGCTTATGATAACGGACAAACCTATAATAACACTTGTTCTGATTTGGGATATACCAAGGAAGAATGTTTTACCGCTGCACCAACTACTGAACCAAAAACTTCGAAAACAACCTATAAACCAACAACTAAACCTAAACCTACGGATACAACAACTAAACCTAAACCTACGGATACAACAACAATCACAAAAGAGACAACAACCAAGCCAACAACCCTCAGAAACGAACCCCTGCTCCAGCCCAAACAACAAAACATCTTTAAGTGGGCATTTGGAGTTGCGGTTTCGATTGCTGGGATCCTAGGAATAACGTCTATAGTATCGTGGTGTGTTTCTGTGTTTCTGTGTTGCAAAGAGTATAAAAGAAAAAAACAAACCATAAAATTCAGGATGTCCACAATAAGAGAAATAGAAATGCAACAGTCTGAGCTTTATGCGGAAAGAAAACGCCAAGAAGAAGATTATGTCGAAGTTTTTGACCCCTATATCGAAATGAAGACCGCACACGAACAAAAAAGACCCCAATAAAACCTCTCTATTGCGTTATCTTAGAGGAAGTGGTATGATTGCCCAGATTAAAGAAAATAATTGATTTATGGTGGTTTAAAATGGATTCTCAAGCTATTCAGTTGATGATTGCAACCGCAGCTGTAATTGGAACGGTTATTTCTTGTTTTAAGATGTTAACACGACGTTTTGAAAAAATAGATAACGAATTTAAAGAAGTTAGAAAAGAAATTTCAATAAACAAAGAAGAATTAAAAAAAGAAATTTCAATAAACAAAGAAGAATTAAAAAAAGAAATTTCAATAAACAAAGAAGAATTAAAAAAAGAGATGTCAAATAACAAAGAAGAAATTAAAAACGAACTTTCTAGATTGACAACGCGTGTAGCAATTATCGAAACAAAAATAGAAATGAATGGGAGAATCGTTTACATCAAAGCAGAAAAACACGAAGAACTAAAGGAACATTAAAAAGACGGCTTTTCATATAAATTAATTTTGTAACTTGTCAATGTACTTGTCTGAATAACCTTTTTTCTTTAGATATTCTCGGTATTTTGTCTTTTGTCTAGATGTCAAGTTATTATAGCGGTTTTTTTGATATGCTTTTTTTGTTTCTTTTGCCCCATATGATCCCAGTGAGAAACCCAAAGAGACGGGTATTTTTCCTCTTTCAAAAGGGCTTAATCCAACAGTAGCGTAAAACCCAGTTAATTTATAACCATGAGGAATAGTTTTTCCAAATATTTGTCTGGCTCCTTCGTCCGCTGTTTCTGACAAAGCTCCTAGCATTAGACCGGTTAATGATTGCTTAACCAGACTATCTCCCAGCCATTTTTCGGTTCTTTCTTTTGCTCTTTTTCTGAGATTTGCTTTCTTTTTTATTTGAGACCTTCCGTTGGGGGATTGAATTTTTTCTCCAAACGATTGAACTTCTTCTCTAAGAGAGGTTTTATTATTTTCTGCTTCACTTTTTAGATGTGATTTAACTTTTGATACGTTTTCTTTTATTTCTGATTTTTCTTTGTTATAAATATTGTTTAACTGGTCTGCTTGTTTTGGTGTTGCTCCTTCCCTTTGAAAAGCGGCTTTTATTTTGTTTCCTTGGGCGGCTTCCTTTCCTTGTTTGAACAACTTTTCTTGAGCTATTTTGGAGATGTCTTTTTCTCCCTTTGATATTGCGTCATCCAAGCGGAACATATCCTTTCTTAGTAGACGTTGATCTCCTCGAATCTGATTAACCCAAGAACGATAAAATTTCCCCATTCCCCCTTTTAGAGAGTTTTGGACAATTTTCTTTTGTTGCTGCACCCTTAGAGCGGCTTCTAGACCTTTGATACGTTTTTCAAATTCTTTTACGATATCTCCGCCAAGTCCTGTTCCGTATAAATTTGAGTTTGGGGTTCTTAATTGTTCTTTTACTTCTTTTAGCATTGTTTTGTATGCATCTAGATGAGCTTTGTTTACTGAAATAAATTGGTCGAACGCTTTTTGTGGTGGTAATTTGCCGCGAACAAGTTCTGATTGCGCTCTTTTCAAAAAGGTGTCCATTGTTTTGGTATTTGTTTCGATGGCTTTTTTTGCTTCGGGGCTACCGGACAATACTTTATTTATTACGTTCTCGGCTGATTCTCTGGCTGCTTTTTCTAGTTGGGCGGCGGTTCGTGGTAATTTTCCTTCTCTTATTAGATGATCAAGTTCGTATTCTTTGTTTCTTAAAGAGTTTAATTTATTTTGAGTTTCTTTTAGCTGGGGTCCTTTGTTTTTTAGAACGTCTTTTTCTAGTTGGGAAATTTCTTTTTTAACAGCATTTAATTGAGAGCGGACGGCGGGAATCTTTTTGGCGGATAATTTTTCTGTTGGTGGCTCTAGATATTTTTCGATTGGTGTTTTCGCTAGGGTTTTAGCTTCTTGAGCAAATCGTTTCGCAGGTTCTTTTTCGGCGGTTGGTCTTATGGGATTCGGGGTAAGTTCTTTTAATTGGGTTGCTGTGAAATCTTCAAGTTCTTTTTTTGCTTGGGGATTTCCGGTGGCTGCCGCTTCGACATCAATTCCTTTGGCTGAGGCTTTGCTTGCTAGGTCTTCGGCTGCTGCTTCTATGTTTTGTTTTGTTTTCCCTTTTTTTATTCTGTTTAAAAGATTAGAGGCATATTTTCTTATAAATTTAAACTTAGATAATGCGGCTCCCAGAGGTGGAATTGCTGCTCCGACCGCTGCTTCTTTCAAGGGGTTTCCAACATTGTATTCTTCTGGGGTTCCCGCTGTCCTAAGTGCTTCATTTATTGCTCCGGTACCTCCAAACAATCCGGCGTCTGCTCCAATTTGTCCAGCCAAGGGAAGTCCGGTAGATGCTCCAAGTAATGCCAGCTCGTTTAAGGTTCTTGATGCTCCGGCTAGAGGTGACGGTCTAGGTAAGTTTGGGTCCAATGCTTGTCTAAAGGAATCGGAAGCTTGGCCGCCAATAAAGGGAACGGTTGCCGCTTTGTTTATGGACTCGTTTCTTTTTGCGTAATATTGTGCCGCTTGGAAAAACTTTTCTTGATCTTCTGGGCTATAGTTTCGTTCAATATCTTTTCCCTTAAGTCTGGATAATTCCCCAGGAGTATAATTCTCAATTGGTTGTCCTTGTCTAGCTTTTTCGGCCGCATCCTCAGAAAGACGTTTTGATTCTGGGGTTTCCTTGGGCGAAAATAACTTTTCAATGGCTTCTTGAGAACGTTCATGTCGACTTTTGCTTTCATCTCTTGTTGGAGTAAGTAGTTTTTTCCACACGGATTCGGAATTAGGTTCGGAGTCTTCTTCTTGGTGGAATTCCTTAAAGGAGTCAGCAATAGATTGATGGCGGTTTCCGGTTTTCTGTATTTTTTCTAGTGCTTTTGTTAAAATTCTTTCTTTTTGTTCCGGCGTTAAATCTTTGTATCCTAAGGCATTGGCGTATTTGTTTATATCGGACGCCGTTTCTACTGGGCTGGAGGCTTTTGCATAGGCGGAATCGGCAGCGGCTTTTTCTTTCATCCCATGTAGCTTCTTTTGCAGTAAAAAGTTTAATCCCCATGAGATTCCCTGCTGAAGACCACGTCCTGCAAAGTCAGCATACAATCCGGCTCTAGAGGTAGTAGGTTTTAGTCTTGAAAGATCTTGTGGATTTAAAAAACTCATTTCTTATCCTATTTAAATTAAAAAGGGTAACATGGTAGCTATTTTAAGAGCGGCTTCGGCTCCTTGGTGGAAAAAGCCGGGGGTTGCTTCTCGTGCTGGTTGTGCATAATGTGATTGTCTTGGCGAAAGTGCCGTCATTAACAACTGAAGCATCTGATTAAATGAATCCCCCTTTAGACGTTCTTTGTCAGCAAAAATATCTCTTTCTAGACCACGTGCAGCTTCTCCCAAGGTTTGTGCATATGCGCCGCTTCGTCCTTCTCCTCCTATTGAAGTTAAACGTTCCGATATGCCTGGTGCTGTAATTCTTTTAAAATGTTCACGTGAGGGAGCAAAAATTCTTTCGAACGCGTCCGGATTATCTGACAACCGATCTCTAAGGAAATTCAGTCCACTTCCCAAGGGTATTTGTTTTTGAATCTGGTCAAGGATATTTGTTTGCCCAGCGTTATAATTTGGAATCGATTTAATCTTTCCCTCTCTGGCGCGGTTTCCCAGCCAAAATTCTTTAAATGACATTCTTCCTCCTTTATCTGATGTACTCTAAGATGACAAACCCCACATAAGTGCTTAGATCGGTGGTTGTTGTTATCGTTACTTGAGTTGGATTAACGGCTATGTTTGTAAGCGGAATGGCCAACATAAAATTTCCCCCTGTGATCTGAGTTGCTGCTCCATATATCTTTAAAAAAAAAGTATTTGCATTAAAAGTTAAATTATGTGGAACCGCCTTTATAGAAGCATTAGGAAGAGCTCCAAAATCTACAACCGATCTAAAAATATTTCTTTGGGTTAAACCTCCCGATGGATTTCCTAGTGGAATAAAACTTCCGCCGGTATAAGTTTCTTCCGACAAATAATAAGCGGATTCTTTTCTGTTTACTGTGTTTGAAATCTGCCTTAGGTAACGACGCAGCTCGACATCATATTGGACTTCATCATTCTGGGGGAAAATGTAAGATTCTGGTAAATTTTGTTGATCTCGGGTTGTCATTTCTAACCTATTAGACGTCCTTGAGGTTCGGCATACAATAAAAAAGCGTGCATCTGAAAGTCTGAGTTTGCGATCCCATAATCCAACAACTGGTTTTCAGACAAAGAGAAACAAAGCTGAAGAAATTGTGATTGCGTTTGTGTAAAATAGCGGTGCCAAATTTGCTGGTTGTTTGCGTGTTCAAATAAAGTGTTTTCCGCTCTTGTTAAAAGGATATTTGACCCCAATAAAACTTCTTGCTGGGCTTGGGAGTAAATGGTTGTTGTTTCGGTATCGGTTTTGTAATCCAAGGTTATTTCTCCGCTTTCTGTTCTATCTATTAAGAAATCTATGTACGGAAAAGCAAATTGTTTACCCAACTCAGTCCCGGGGTTGAAATTCTTTGTTTCAATTTTAAAACCCGTTATTTTTCTTATACGTCCGCCCCCTCTGTAATTGATGTTTTCGTCTTGGGTGGTGGGAATCATTCCATTATTTTGAACTGAGACCTGAAATTGATTTTTCCCGTTTAATGATTCAACCTTTAGGAATGTTGGTTCTAGAGTTGTTGGTTGGTTTTGTGCATTTAAAAAAACCGCATTCTCAAGTCTTAATATGTCGGAGGGTCGAACGTTATGGTCCGTTGCTCTGATGATGAATAAACCACTGAAGCCTCCGGATGTATTTGTAGATCGTTGGAAATCGGTTACATAAAGCGAAGGAGCATTCCCCATAAAGTTTCGCGTTAATTCAAAAGTAAAACCTTGTTGATTGCCCGCTATAATGTTTTGGTATGGAAAAACCCTAGAGGAAGACCATTCAACTCTGTGATTTTCCCATGATTCTTCAATTTGGTTCCATCGGTCGCCATCTTTTGCTTGGCCATAAGAAAAACATGTAAAAGATTCGTTAAATATTGACCAAGTTTCGTTTTCATAGTTGTAACAAAGAATTCGGTTTGGATAAACTTCATTGGAGGATTGGTTCGGACTACGGGGATCAACATACGTCCAATAAACCACTTGATTGTAGAAATCCCGAATGCCGTGTGACTTTTCTAGGCCGCCGGTTCTTTCGTAAAAACTATAGACTTGGTCGGGTATTTTTGTATCTATTCGTGAAACATTAACCCCATCACACCCATGAATTCCATTTGCTCCTACTGCTAGGACTGCGGTGTCAAACCCAATAACTGAAAATGTGCTTTTTGAACCTAGATTTGTGTTGATATTATTCCATCTAAAGGGAAGGTTTGGATCATCGGTATAAACTAACTCCCACACAGATTTTTCAAAGTAAACAATTAACGATTCCTTTAGACGAAAAACCGTTATTATAGATTCTTCAGTTGGCGCATCTAAAAAATTCCCTTGGCGGGTTATTGTGTCATACCATGCGTCTTCGTCTATGGGGCTAAGCATAGAGTCTCCAAAATTAACACACCAACGTACCCGATTTTGATAATTCTGAGCCGTCATTTCAGTGGCCCCCTCACGCGTATTGAATACCAACAATCGATTTCTATAGGGTAAAATAATCCGAGCCGTCTCCAAATAGCGGTCATTCATTGGGTTCGATTCGGGAGTTGCGTTTAATCTGCGTCGTAGATTCCCCCATTCAGAAGATCCTTGGGGTAAATATCTTATGTTGTCTTTGTTGTTTGTTACGTATAAATAATCTTGATCTGGATTGCTCCCTCTAGAGTGTGTTACCCAGAAAAAGTTTGTATCATTTCCCGTCCACCTTGAGTTACTGGTTTCTGTGGATTCAACAATTCTGGTCCACTCCTGACTAGAGCCTTGGGTATAAGCAAATTGAAAATCAAATGCAATTAACGTCTGGTCAAGGATTCCTGATTCGTTACGGTAAAAAATCCCCATTACTGGATCAGATGGATAAAAGTAGCAAGCGGTATTTGCAGTGGCTCCCTGTATGACAAAGGCGCCATTGTTTGTATGAAATGTTGCTAGGCCGCTTCCAACAGTTCGCTTCATAGCTTCTGGGGTGCCTACGTTAGATGATGTGAATACTTCGTTTCCAATAGAAAACATTTGTCCAATTCTGAAGCGGTTTCCCGGAGCGGTTCCTGTTATATTTCCTGACGCATCTGTTGTACCCACTGAGACCCTGAGCCGAGACCCTAGAGAGTTACCTAATCCCTGAGTGCCAAACTTTCTTTTTAAACGGCCTCTCCAAATGAAAACGTCTTCAAGCTCGGAGTATGCCTGTTCGGGTAAAAAAAATGGTTCGATGTTTCTCTCTAGACCGGACGTTTGAGGACCAACCAAATAAGGAGTTAACATTACACCCCTATGGCTAGATAAAATATTCCTAGACCCGTTAAAAATCGAGTATCTCCTAGATCGTTAAATTGTATTTGACAACCTGTTTTTGCTCCACCACTTCCATCAAAAGGCGCAGGAAGAAAACGAGTCCCAGAGATAAATGCATTTCTTGTTTCCGCTGCCAATACGTTCGCCAACAATGTGTAACCTCTGGTTGCCAAAGGAGTCTGAAAATTGATTGTTCTTACTCTGTCTGGACCACCCGCTACTACATCTATAGAACCAAACCTAAATTCCAGACCACCCAGATTAAAGGAAAATCGTCTTCCCCCTCCAGTTACGGTTCCACTTGTTAATTGGATTGGCGTTGCGTTACTTTCTCCCCTCCAAAAAAGACCGGTTTGCATATTTGCTCCCTGAGCCGTATACAAGGCTCCTTCGTTTGCTTCTGTTTCCGGTGGCGTTGTCTGTTCGGGCATCTCGAGTCGTGTGTGTTTTCCATCGGATGGGGCGCCGTCCAAAGATTGGTGATTCCGCTCAAAAGAAGTGGCGATTTTCATAAAGTTCATTAACAGTTGATTTTGGCTTTCGGATATAATGTCAGTTGGCTGGGGTATATTTCTGTCGTAAGTTGTCATTCTTTTTCTCTCTTTATTTAGAAGCGGTTCCCATAGTTGTTATAATCAAAGTTTGTGTATTCTGTATAGATTGTGGCCGTCCGCTGGTTAGTTTGTTGTACTATGTGCCGGTGCAAAACTAATGATTCCTGCTTTTTGAACTCGGGCATTATCTTTTCGACACCATCCATATCTTGGGAGTCCTCGAATATCTTTTTTGCCGCTCCGTATGCGATGTATTGCCACCACTGCTTTAGAAGAGGATTTTGGGTATCTGATAAAAACTTTGAGGGCGTCACAAAGGCTTCTATTTCAACTTGGTATTCTTTGTCGGGGACGGGTCTGAAGATTAATTCATTGTTAAAAAAAAGAACTGCTTGTGGGCGGCTGGCGATGTATGGAGTTGATCCAACAAAGATTTCCGTTCCCTGTGGTATTTCATTGTCAAAAATAACCTCTAAAAGCCCAGTCAAGTAATTAATGCGGCCTCGGGTTGGCGGTTCCATAACGCCTTGAGGAGATTGCCATTGTCCCATTGTCGCAGAGATCGGGGTGTCCAAATAAGATTCAGAAACTCCCAGAGAATTAACCGCTCCTAGTGAAACGCTTTTTTGTAGGATGGGGGTATTTGCTAGTTGCAGTTGATAAGAGGAACTACCGGTTCCAGAATTTTTAGTGTTTTCCGCTCTCAGACGTGGATATATGTTAAGAAATTGTTCCCGATCTTGGTTCCACAACATCCGATAACCAGAAACGTGGCACGACTTCCCCAAGTTGTAATAAATATCCGCTGCCGAAACTCTCTGGCCGTCTAATTGAACTGTCAGCTCGTTAAAGGCGGGTTGTGTTAAATCCTTTGAAAGAAGTTTATATCGGTCAACATTCCTCTGGGTAATAAAACGAAAAAGCCCCCGATTAGAAAAGATCCGCAAATTCTCAGGAAAGTCGTATTGGTAAAACGTGTTAACATACTCGTAGATTTTTGAGTCCGAGATATGTTGCGGTGATACTCTTCCCGTTAACCTGCGAATCTTGGTTGTTATTTGCTGCAGCGTAGAAGGGGTTGTCACGCTGCAAACTCAAGAGACTCAAAAGAACATCGGCGAATCCACTTTCCAACTTCTGGGGAGGACTTTCCATTTTCATCAAGACGAAACCTATGAACAGGATAAGCACAATTGTTGTTTAGATGTTTTGCAATCATGACTGGAACCTCGTAACTACAGCCGTCAACCATTGTATACGTCAAGACTTCATCCCCTGGGTATTTTTTAAACGAAAACTTAAAACTTCCTCCAACTGGTTCGAAACAACGAAAGATTCCTTTAACCATTTTGTGGTCTTTTTCTTTCATTTTGTTCATTTCTTCTACAGTTATTTTTTTAGTGTTTTTTCTTTTTGTTAACATCCTTCCCTCTTTTAAAATGGATTTTCTTCTCTTTTGATTGAATAAGATTTTCCAGCTGACCAATAGATGACATCACCATCAGAACCGGCCGGAGAATTTGTGGATGCCTGAAGTTCGATCCCTATGAATGCATCGTTATCGTTTGCCGTATCTAGTTTATTTGCGCTTGCTTCGTTTGATGGGCGGCCGTATACAAACATTTGCGCCTGTGAGAATGGATACTCAGACTCCCCGGGAAAAACAAATGCTCTAAAGGAACGGGTGTCAAAATTTACCGTTACCGTGTTATTTGCTTGATCCACCGCAACAATTTCTGTCTCAACACCATCTAGACCTGTCATCTTGTAAATAGGTGGAATATTAAAGCGGACCTTTTGACCAGTTGCTTCAAAATCATGAGTATCTGCAAATGTTACTACGGCTTGCTGAGCGTTTGAAATTTTTGTTATTGTCTGTTGGTGAGGATCATAAAGTGGGGTGAATTGAATTCTGCGCCAATGACCACCTGTTGCTTGAGCGTCTAACTTAGGAGCATAATCCAAACTAAAGGTCGTAGAAGTAAGTGTTGAAAATCCCACAGAAAAAATAATGTTGCTAAAATGGCGCGCTCCATTAACATCATAAAGCATCACATAATCCCCCGGGGAAATTGGTGGGTTACCTGGTGGATTTAGCCCTTCGTGGGTTAGTATGGGAATCTCTGCGTCACTTATAGAGTGTACAGTTAAAGAATCCCCTAGAATGCGTCGATCTGAAGAGTCAAATAAATTAAAGCCAGAATTAATTCGACCTGTTAAATTTGAGGCGTTTGCGGCATTGGATTTCTTATACTGAAGCCCCCCATCACTAGGAAAGTCTCTGAGCCAAAGATATTCTACCCCATTAGCAGCTGTTTGATTTGCACTTGCTACCGTCCAATTTATAACGCGAAACCAATCGATATCTGATCTAACTCGGATTACTTTCCGTCGGCCATTTGATGTGAATTTCCCTTGATGGATTACTGTTGTCATGACCCCTCCCGTTTTAAGAGTTGTCTATTCGTTCAGATTTTCCAGCTGACCAATACATAACATTAGTGTTTGCTCCACCCGGGCCAGTTGCACCACCACCCAAAAGCATTCCAATTTCTGACGTATTTCTAGAGGCACCCGTTAAATTAGTTGTCATCCCAGCTGCTTGAGAACCCACAGGAATAACTTGAGCCAAATCAAAGGGAACGGCCCCAGTCTGTGGAAAAGCAAATGAAGTAAAATCAGAAGAATTTATATCAAGAGTTATTGTATTCGCAGTTGTATTTACCGCGGTTATCGTCCCCATCAAACCATTAATCTCTACCATATTGTAAACGTCTGGAACTCTAAGGCGGACGGTTTGACCAACTTGCATCTCATGGGTAACTGACATCGCAACAACGGCCGAGGCAGCTTGGGAGATCGAAGTAATAGTTCGGTGTCGTGGGTAAAAATATGGTTGATAAGGGATGCGTCTAAACGAACCGGTAGTTGCAGCAGCTCCAATAGCACTGCCATCATACGCCAAGGTAAATGCAGTATTAGAAGTAGAAGTAACCGTAAAGTCAATTCCTCCCAGTTGTTGTCCTCCTGTTATATTAGAAAGACGAGCAATATCCCCAGTAACAAGTCCGTTAACTCCAGTATTAGTAACAACACCACCAGTTGTAATACCGGTAATTGTTGACTGAATGTTTCCCGGTCTAGTTAGAGAAGAATTAGCTAGAGTGAACCCATTTGTTGTTATTACTTGGGTTAAATTTGATGCGTTCGCTGCGTTAGACTTTAGATATTGAATTCCATTTGCATTTGGAAAGCCTCGTTGCCAGTAAAATTCCACGGCCGTAGCGGTAGTTTGGTTTGCTGATGCTATTGTCCAGTTTAGAACCTTCATCCAATCCACATCCGACCTTAGAGGTATAATACGTGATTGTCCGTTTGACGTAAAACGTCCTTGTTGTAGTATAGTTGACATTTCCCCCCCTAGGTTAAGCGTCTGATCGTGTGCAATTTAGATTAATGATCCAAGCGTCGTTTGTTATCCTAGGTACTTGGGCGTATTTGTAACCAACAGAGGCATTCAAAGCCAAAGGTGATTCATAAATCGGAGGACGGTAAATAAACTGAGCGGAATAGTTGTCTTGTTCGATAACCGCATAAGCTTCCATCGCGGCGCACGTAATATGATAGACGTCGTTGTCATTGTTTGAAGAGTTCTCCGTAAAGGCACCAACACTCGAAAGCAGAAAACGCAAGTTAGAAATTGAACACCATTCCGGACGAATTGCTTCCATTGGGCTGGGGTATTGTGATTTTGCTATGAACCCATCGACTTGTTCTAGATCGCCAATCAGCTTTGTTGAGGCCATCGCTAAATAGGCATCACGTGTTGGTCCAGTTCCAAATCGGTCTTCTCCTTCGATGTTATCCATAATTGTCCAGCCATCATTATCAGCAAGTGTGCGGACGACGGTATCAACATCTGATCTAGTGAGTTCGGTTGGATTATCTCCGTTTACTCCTCCAGTACAATTAATCGAAGAAGCCGACGATCTAAGCATTTCTCTTGTTAATGCGTCTTCTGATTCTCTCAGAGAAACTCCTAGTCTAAGGGCGGCCTCGTTTAGTGGAGCGTCTTGTGCCTGAAGGGTTACTTGTTCATTCAGCTTAAGCCAAGTACCGTAAAAATCTACTTTGGCATCAATATCAACGGCGCTTAATTGTTGGGGCGGAGGAGTAATTCCAGTATTCTCCAAAGGGACAACGGCGGTTTCTAAACGGTTATAACGGCGCATCCTAAGAGTAGTACCCCCATTGGAAGGCATTCTTTTGTACATTGCAGCAGTGTTATAGATAAAATTAGGGACCGGCACAGATAACAATTTCATACTGAAGGATTGTTGAATCGGTGCGGATAATGTAGAGGTCGTAGTAGTCATTTATTTCTCTTTTTTAACCTCTTTTTGTAGCCTCCACAGCTTCGCGGTAATACTTTTCTTTAAGCGATTGAGTAAGTCCTTGGGTCGATAGAATTTGTGCCTCGGATAAAGCAGTATTTCCCCCTTGAACGGATTGAACATTCCCGGGTTTTGACATATTGGATTCTATTTTTGCTTTTGTTTCCGCTGAGGTTGAGTTGCCATATCCACAAGACTTCATCATCTTATATAATGCGACCCCCTTGGAATAGGTTTCCCGTCCGCTTAAAAGATCTGGGTCTTGCGCTTGAAGAGCCTCAAAAAGTTCAGGTTCGGTTTGTCTGAAGTTTTCAACATTTTCATTGCTTACTACGGAATCAAAATCGGCATGCTTGGTACGCAACTGGTCGGGGACTGAATTTCTCTCCCTTCTTAGGAACATTTCTTCGATCTTTTTGAAGTGAGCGTTTAAATGCCTGCCTTCAACTAGGTCGTCTTCTCCTAATTCTTGAGATGGTTCAGCTGCCTTGGGTTCTGGATTGCGTGATGCTTCTTTTTCTTCCCGTAATTGGGCAATCTGTTCTCTTAGTTGTTTGAAGTTGTAGTCTTTATCTGATTGATCGGATTTGACATTTGTTTCTTCAACCTTGGGAACATGCTCAGGTTCTTGAATTGCTTCTTGTGGTTGAACGACTTCCTGTACGTTCGGATTTTCTTCCGCCATCTTTTTTCCCCCGAATTATGGTAGCGAGCCATTTTACTGCTTAATTACCAAATAAAGTTTATTACGTTTTTATTCAATCTTTTTTAACCGCTTTGTTGAAAGAAAAAGATAGTTTTATTTAATCAGGTGAATTATCATTTCAAAAGAACAAAAGGACATAAAATGGATACACAAACTCTAGCTATTTTGATAACGATCGGGGCATTTTTTGTGGTTTTACTGGGGACAATATTGACGTTGTTTTTATGGAACCGCTCTGAAAGCCAATCAGATACCCGAAGAACTTTAGATTTAATTGAAGCTATAAAAAACGAAATGAAAGATTTTCACGGGAGATTGTGTGCCATCGAAGAGAGAAGTGTTCAAAATAAATTGAAAAGGTAGAAATAATGAACAAAAAAAGTGATTTCTTAAGTGTCTCAAAATGTTTGGATCGTTTAAGTCTTTTAGTGAATGGAAGCGATTTACCAAAAGAACACCAAGAATTAAGAGATAAATTAGTGGCTTTTTTGGAAGTTGAAATATCGGATTTGCAGGAAACAATAGAAGTATCCACACGGAGACACCTGAATGGGCAATTCAACTAAATTAACTCATTATTTTTAACAAACAAAACCCAAGAAGAAAGAAATGGAAATTGATTGGCAAAACATCGCTATAAATCTGGGTTCCTTGATGACCGGTGTTTGGATTCTTAAAAGATGGTTTTTTGATCCGGTAAAAAGCGAAATAAAAGAAACTAATAATAAAATAGAAAGATTAGATGAGAAACTTAGTACAAAAATAGACGCCGTAGATAAAAGACTTAGTACAAAAATAGACGCCGTAGATAAAAGACTTAGTGAGAAAATAGACGCTGTAGATAAAAGACTTAGTGAAAAGATAGATGCCGTGGACAAAAAGCTTAGCGCACAAATAGAAAAGATAGACAAAAGACTGATGAGGGTAGAACATTTAATTGAGTTTTCTGGGAAAATAACTTATATAACCCGTCCATTAAACGAGGAATACAAAGAGAATTGAATGAGCAAGATAGAAGAAAGACTAAAAAACAAGATAAGCCAAATTCAACTAGCCCACTTCCTGCAAAAGATTTCCTTTTTACTGAGAAACAAGGAATTCAAACAACTAAAAGATAATTTGATGGATTTTGTTAATAGAAACCTAGAGGAAACTCAGATTTTCATAAAAGAAGAAGATTTGTTTTACCTAGAGAACGGACTTTTGCTGTTTAATGAAGAAATTCAAAAAAAGATATTCCATTATGGTTTGTCTGCGTCTAAAAAAGAAGATTAATCCCCAGGCAAAGAATTTAACCGATCCGAAAGCCTGTCTAAATCACCCTTTTTGAAGCGAATCACGAACTCTATAAGCTGTTTGTACTCGTCCGCCATCCATCCTTTGTTTTGATATATCTCTTGTACCGCTCTAAGATCTGGGATTGTCCACAACAACTCTAGGCGCTCATCATTGCGGTGATATTTATAGACGGTTTGATCATACTCGGTTCTTGGGCAACTTTGGCGCGGGAAATACATAAGTCTGATGATGTTGCGAAAAAGACGGTCTTTGCGATTTAAAACTATGATATAAAAATCCCCTTTATAAAGCTTGAGACCCCTAGAAACAGCAATCCGCACTTGGTTTTCATACGAATCTTCTTTTTTGAGCATTTCCTTTTGCAGATCGATTGGATTAACTTCTTCCGAATTTTCTAGACGCTCGAGTGAATGTTGCCCAATTGTTTTCCCGTCTTGCATTGTGTCCCTCCTTTTGAAAAGAAATAACAAATAAAAAAAAAGTTGACAATTTAAAAATAATTTTTGTATTTTATCGCTTTTAAGGAAAAGAATGACCGCTATATACAACCACCTTAGAGATGAGCTTTCTAGATGTAACGCCTCAACTTATTCAATTTTCAACGTTATTATTTCGAACAAAACCCCTGAGAACCTTAATTTAACTGAACTCCAGAGAATGACGGATAAAATTGAGTCTGTTGCCCTTAAGATTCATGAGAAATCCCAAGAACAAGTAAATAAAATCCCCGAAAAATCCTCCATATGTAAAAAAATAAGCCAAGTTTCATTGAGTTTGACCGACACCGGATTTGCTCTAGCTGGGGGTGTACTTTTGTTTATTGGACTCCCGTGGACTCAAGCGGCCGGAAGTGTAATGATTGTTGTCTCTCAAGCCTTTTCCAAAAGTAGTGATTTAAACGCTTTATGCACCAGAAATAGAAAGACCCAAAGAGAGAAATTTGCTTCGTTGGAATATGCGGCGGACGTCGTTTTAGATATGACAAAGAATATTTCCCGTCTGATAAAAAAGTTGCAATCAGAAAGAATTATAAAACGCGAAACCTTAGCCGAACGCCCCGCTATCATCTCACTAGGATCTTTAACGGATTCAGTAAGAACAACAAAAGAATTCCCAGAGGAAAATGAGTTTATTTTTGAAGAAGCTACATTCCCCGAACCGTCTAGCTCTAGTTATTGGGATCAAACAAAGGATTTTATCAGATGGTTGGTAATATGATTAAAAGAGGATTGGCGTTTTTGTTAATCTTTATCTTTAGCTTTGGTTGGACTTGTTACGTTTGCAAGCATAAAAATCATCCAAAGAGCCAGAGGTGCATTCGTTGTGGAGGGAAAAAATCTTACAACCTCTCTTGCGATGAAAAAACTTTACGGGAACCGGAGGAGGAGAATCCAGAACACAAAACACTCTGACACAAAGAATCGATAAAAACGCAATCGCTAACGCAATAAAGTACGATAAGTCCATGTATATATGTTCATCTTTTTTTTTGTTTTTTGAAACCTTTTTTATTGGTTCGTTTTGTATTGACTCGCTTTGGTAATTTCGCTCCCTTGGGTGTGTGGGCGGCAAACTCTTTTGCTATAGAGGGTTTTGTTGCAAATAAGAACTTTTTTTGGGCTTCTGATTTGAATGGCACTATAGGGGTCCTTTTGTTATGATGGCTAAATGGATCAAATTACTCTGGACATTTCTCTTTCTTGGATGCTGATTGTTGGGTTCTGCGCTATTATGGGGACTACAATTGGGCTTTTTTTATGGGGGCGTTCTGAATCTAGAAACGATTTCCGAGCGTTAAACAATAAAATTGACAGACTGGCCGAAAAAACTCATCAAGTAGAAATCAATCTAAAATCAGACATCTCAAAAGTCAGAGCCGAGTTAAAAGAAGATATCCAATTAGTTAGAACCGAATTAAAAGAAGACATCTTAAAAGTCAGAGCCGAGCTAAAAGAAGATATCCACTTGGTTAGAACCGAGTTAAAAGAAGAAATCTCAAAAGTTAGAACCGAATTAAAAGAAGACATCTCAAAAGTTAGAACCGAGTTAAAAGAAGAAATCCGCAAAGTAGAAAAAGAAGTTATTTGGATTAAATTCCAGCACGGTTTCATTCCCGATCAGCAACAAGCCCAAGAAGAATAATCACTTTTTACCCATCTTTGGAAACTTTCGTCGGACACAACTTTTTATACCGCTGGGATTTGGTGCGTTTCTTGCATATGCCAGTGCCGATCGAGCTCGTTTTTTAGTGTTAACCGGATACGTTCCTGATGCTGCTCCACCTGATGGGCCACAAAAGCTTTTTACCCGTGGATAATCACCGGCATTACTTGATCCTTTTCTTTTCTTGGTTTTGTTTTTTACCACTGCATTTTCCCACAATCAAATAAAACATCCACCGACAAAGACGATATAATAAGCAAATCATTTATCCTCTTCTGCTTTTTTTAGTCTGACTTTCTTTTCTTGTTCTATTTCTTTTTGTATATCCTCTAGGGTTTTTTTGTCTAATTGTTCCTCTTCTGGGTCAAAAAGCATTTCACCAACTGTTGTGTCGTAAAAATAATCTATACCTGCATCTAGAGCGTCTCCAACGGGTTCTGGTAAGTAAATGTCACTGATGGCTTCTACGGCGTCTCCGATGTCCGAATCAAGAACTTTTTTTGGGATTACTTTTTTGATAATTTTTTCATTATGACCAAAAGGCCACGTTAAATGAGAACAACCCGCGCATACTGCCACCCATGCTCCTATGAGAAAATTGATGTAACGATTCATTTTTTCACCTTTTTTATTGTTAAGTTTTCATTTGCTTTTATCTGTCGATCTTCTACTCGCTCAGAGGTTGACGGCCGGTTGTTTCTTATTTGTTTTGGCTTTTTACGAAGAAATGGTACAACTTGCTTTGCGGCTTTGAACGCTTTTCCTCTAGGTCTGAGCATTACCACTTAGAATTAGAACGGTGAGAGTTCATTTTGTTTTTTACGTCGCGGCATTCACTGTCAATCCCAGAAATTGTATCATTTAAAGACTCGCGCATTCCCTTTCCATTAGAAGGATAATAAGAGTGTTTAACGTTTTGTGGCAGATTTGATGGAGCCGAATAGTCCTCGTGAATCATTCCCGCCATGTTCATTTCATTGTTTCTTTTTTCTGTCATTCCCATTTTTATTCCTTTTGTTTTTTTGCTCCAATATTGCGTCTTGTTTTTTGTGCTCCAATATTGCGTCAAGAAGGCGATAAAGTAGCAATTTCTTCTATATTTGGTTCTTTTGTGTCGGCTTTTTCGGCGGCGTCTTGTGGTTCTTCCGATTGCTTCAGGGTTTGTACCAACGCTAGTAAACGCTCCAAGTGGTCAACATCAATTGAATCTAGTTCTTTCGCCGCTTTTGCCATATCCAGTGCCGCCAGATCTCGATCCTTAGAGGCTTGTGATAAACGTTCCACCGCTAGGGCCCTGTTTTCTTGTACTCGTGCCGCCCGCTCTAATCCTAGACCACGGTTTGCTTCGGCTTGTGCTATTTTTTGCTTAATCTCTGCTCTGGCTTGTTCTAGTTCTATTTCTTGTGCTTGTTCTTGGGCTTTGGATGCGGCATCTTGTTTCTCCTGAAGGGTGGCAATCATCTCCTCTTTGCCTTGGATTGTTGAGGCTTTAAGAATGTCGATTGGGTCAACTTGTACGCCGGCTTGGGCAATTTCTAGCATTTGTTGGAACTGAAGTTGTTTTTGTGTTGTGCTATAGATACCGTCTTCGATAGCGATGTCAAACTTCCCAAAGGCCTTGTTGTAAAATTGCGGTTCCGGTTCTTCGTTTATTATTCTGGAGACCTTCCCCGGAGAGAAATTCGCTTGGATCACCTTTAAACAGAGACGTGCCAATTGTTTTTGTGAAAAGTCCAGTTGATCAAATATCTTTTGCAACGTAGTAAGACCCGCTCCTTGACGTAACATCGATAAAATTCCCGATTTGTCGTCGGTGGCCGATCCCAATAATTCTTCGTTTACCCCTGTGACCGCTTTTAACTCTTCCCCCATTATCCTTGACAGCTCTATCATAGAAGGTGGTACATTTGGAGGTTGAATTTGTTCTACGTCTGTCATTTGAGAGTCTTCTTTGATTGCAAGACCACGTCCTTGGCCACTTAAAAATATGTCTGCTGGATTCACAAGCGCGTCAACTTTGTACTTAAAACCGCTTGTAATTTGAGACTCTAGGATATCCAGCTCAATGATTTTACGGCGGTTGTATAAATACTGGGCATCCCTCATACCACGTACAATTCCCCTGACACGCCAAGGAAAATAAGGAAGCTCCGGTTGATAATAACAAAAAACTGGAACAAATGGACATTCATCGATACCCATTGGATTAGGCCCATTATAAAACGTTATCCCCTGGACGACAATGGCAAGTTTCATAGTAGATATTTGGCTTTCTACGACGGTAATGCTTGGATTTCTTTTTAAAAAGGGATTCAGTAAATCGTTGTCCCCCGTCCACTCCAATGTCTCTCCTGTCTCTAGATCTACCAATAATTTTTGAGAACGGAAATCTCGATACCAATACTCGTCATATGTTAAAAGATCGCGAGAAGAATATTGATAAGACTCCGGCATGAATTGGAATTTTCCATCCCTAGCTCCTCGAATGGGCAACTTGTCTACATCAGATTTTCGCCCAGGGAATAATGATTGTATTTGACACTTTGTTAACCAGTTACGTCTCCAAATAAAATCACAGTCAGAAAGGTCGTATTGCTTCTTAAAAAAGGAGTCGATTAAATATCCATTATAAGGTACCGAATCCACCCGTATGTCGCCGTTTATTGGGTCCGATCTATAGTCCATCCACACAGATAAAAGATTCATCCCAGTAGTCAAAGCACCATCAAAAGCTTGGGAAATTGTCTCAAGGACGTCGTTTTTATTCCATGCCCAAGTAAGAACTTTTGTGTATTGATCTGCCGCTTTAGATGTGGCGTTTTCTCTGGGAATTACAACAGAATTTTTCCGGTTTTTCCTCTGGTAGCCGCCCACCATGTTGCAAATCGGGTCCATTCGGTTAAAGTTCCAGATCCGCCGCCGAAATGCAGGTAGTCCGGCGTAAACCTCCTCTAAAAGCGTTTGATCCCCAGCCCTGAAACGTGAATCAATATCCCCCTCTGACCAATACGACTGGTTAATAGTTATAGATTGAGCATACGAGTCCTCCATGCGCTTTTTAATGTCTTTGTCATCGTCTGTTTGGTATGCGTAAAAATCTGTATCAAGGTTGGGAAATAAAGTCAAAATCAAACCCTTCTTTATAATTTGTTTTTTATAATAAAGGGAATTAATTAGATATGAATTTTTTAGGTGTAATAACTAGATAAAGAATCACAACTAATTATAACGTCAAAAACTTGCATTACGTTTCAGCCATTTCTTTTTTATAGGAACGGGGCAAAAGAACTTCTTTGATAACTTTGACTTCTCCTTCAACATTTGAAAGGCGCACATTCATAAAGTCTATCTTGTTTCCTTGGTCTGATATGTCTTTTTTTAATTCTACTCTAACTTCTGAGATGTCTTTTTTTAGCTCGGTTCTTGTTTCGTAAATATCTTTTTTTAATTCTGTTCTTGTTTCGTAAATATCTTTTTTAAATTCTGTCTTAAGCTCACGTAAATCAAGGCGAGACTCTCTTCTAATCCATAAAAAAAGAGAAATCATAGTACTGAGCATTATGCCCAAAATTGTCAAAGAGGGTATCCACATGTCCATTTTTTAGCTCTGGGGTGTATTCAATCGCAGTAGTATACGTTTTCATGTATAATAATTCATGTTTTTTCGACACGTTCTAAGGATATGTCGGGTTCTTCGACATGTTTTTTTTGTTCGTTTTCTTCGATTATTCTATCTAGCTGAGCATCAAGCCATTCGTCGTAATCTATTTGCTCATACATTTTTCTAGCCGTTGTTTTTCAATTGACACGTAAAAAATACCGTCTTCAGTGGATAAAAGCCATTTCAAAAGCCGCTCTTTTAGTAGAATGGGTAGTTTCCGCTCAAAAGAAGAATAAATAGTATAATAAAAATCTTTTGTTCCTGCATGGAGAGTGTGTATTTTTTTGTCTGTTTTTTGACTGGAATAAATCTCTATAAATTCAATTTTATCAACAAAAATAACTACATCTTTTATTTCTGGATCACTCTGTATCAATTTCATTGTATTTCTCTATTATGGATATTTTCTTAAAGTATCTGCCTAGGATTGAAGAAAAGTTTCCGTCCGTATTGCCGGCCGTATAAAAAATCATAAGTTGTTGACACGCATTCTCTAGGTTTCGTTTTAATATGGCCGCTTCGTTAAATGAATCCAAAAAAGCCCCCTTGGTTGTCTCCTCCCATTGCCTTTCGGTATATTCTTTCTAGATCCTCAGATGTTGTTCCCTTGGCCGTTTTATTAAGACCCAGAGCAAGGTACCTAAAGGCATCGCAGTTATGTACAATCGCCCCGTTCTCTAGGGTGAAGTGTTCGTATTCTGGAACCGTTAAACACCACGCTTCAATCTTTTTATGGGGAAGTATGTTTTGAATTAGATGGTAGCCGTCCGCCGCGTTAAAGTCGGTTGGCCAAGATAAAACCCCAGAATGAATTTTATCCGCATAACTTAGATCTTCCGCTTCCACATAGCCACTTGAGGTTAAAAATTGATGATCCGGTGTACAAATAACAACATAACCACTCTGGAATTTTACTGCTATTGCTTTTGTCTCGGGATAAACCATATACGCCCCACTACAGGGTTGAAAGCCGTTTAATGTTAAAACTAGATCGTTGGGAGTTATTTTATATATGGGTTTTTTGCCGTTTGCTGTTATGATTTTTGTATCTGGGTGAAAACAGAAATGAGAAGACCAGTCATGAAGTGGTTTTTGCTTGTAACATTGATTTTTGTGGTCGAACTGTTGGCGATAATTCTCTACTGCTTTAAGGAATGGTTTACACTTAACTTCATCTACGTATAAACGGCTAAACAAAGAACGACAAGCTTCTATTCCGTCCGCTATTTCTTGGTTAGGTGCCAAAGAGAAGTGAACACCCAATGACCGTGCCTTTTCTAGTCGGGTTACGCCGGTACCAAATTCTTTTACCTTTATGTCGTGAGGTGCAATGTGCTTCGAATACAAATAGGGTCGATTTTCCACTAGCTGGGCATAATGTTCTAGTCCTTTTTTAGAGTTTTCATAGCAGTCAATTATTCTGACGGTGTTTCCTATTGTTTGAAAGAAAATGATTGACGTTTTATCCCGAACCCCAAGATCCCAAGCCGTATGTACCGGATGAGCAGATTCCCAAGGAACGGAACCAATTCTTCCTTCTTTGCGCGCTGAGTCTAGGTATTTTGTGTAATAAGCTCCTTCGATTCCCATCTCAAATGAACAATAATACTCCTGCTGAATTAGGTCTTCTGATATAATGCCGTCCGCTCTCTCCTTTTCGATTTCTTCTTTGGGGATGTGTTTTGTGTCGTCCAACGATAACTTGTAAGCAAACCAGTCTGAATTGTTTCTGGCCGCCTGGTACATATTATATAAATGATTTTTTCCCCTGGGGGTACTAATAAATAAAGCCCATCCGCCATTCTCCACTAGGATCGGTCTTAGATATTGATAGGCACGTGGATCTTGTAGGGCGTATTCCGAAAAGACACAACCACAAGGATTCGTACCCACCAAAGAGTCTACGTTATCTGATCCCAATAACTGAAAAAGTGATTCCGACCCCGGTCTAGAGGACATCATTCGTATTTTCATTTCTTGTATGTTCCGCTTTATTATTAGGTCTCTGGGAAAATAGTCCAGTACGCGGTTCCCCTCGGCATTTATAGAGTCCCATATTACTTTGCGGCTTTGCTGATAGGTTGGAAATATATAAAAGTAAACCCCGGGCTTTTTCCACATCTGCCGAATCATATAATTAAGAGCGGTCATGTCTTTTCCGGCTCGGCGTGGTAATATCGCAACAACCCGTTTAAATCCGCTGTCTAGTGCTTTTAAGATTGGAACTTGATAGGGACGGGGCTTGTAATTATTTAGTTTTTTTGGCATTCCTCTTTACTTATTTTCCTTTCGTTGTTATGATCTTTCACATAATAAAAATAAATAATATTTGGCATTTGCAACCTTAAATATACTAGTTTAGTTATGGTGCATCTATTACACGGCCTCTAGAATTTTTTTAAATTTGTTTGGTAGGCTCCGAAACATACTAGTTAGAGAGAATCAATTTATGTAGAGGCTATTTGGCTCGTGCAGAGCCATCTTATGTCTATTATTGTTTCTCGTTTTTTTGTTGTTTTTAAAGTAATTTTTAATAGTATACCACAAAAAGACCTCTCTTCTTTCGGAGAATAAGCCAAGAGCGAGAGTGTAAACATTTTTTTTGAAAGTATACAAATTTTTTTTATTTTTTGTTTGGTTTCTTTTTACTCTAGAACACCTAGTTTTTTGCTTTTTGCTTTGGAACCTTTAATTTTTCTTCATTGGCATCCCAGAAGTTTTGGTATTCTTTTGAGATGGACTTTTTTGAGAAATTCTCTTTTTCGAAACGTAGTTGCTTTTCCATTTTGTTCTCTTGGATTACACTGCTTTTTGAGTGGTTTCGTACAATGTTCGTCAAGAAAGCGTGGTTGTCATAAAGCTCTAGATACCGGCTTATCAGACTGTGAAAGTTCTTAGAGACGTTGTGAGAACGAACCATAGCGATATCCATCCACCGGCAGCATAAAGCGGCAATCATCACATCAAAGGCGTTTTTTATCTGCTCAGAGGCGGTAATTAACTCTTGCATATATGACCAGCCAATTCCATGCTTGTTTAAGAATTGTGGTACGAAAATGTTGTCCGGATCTCTTTTGAAATCGTCCATCCAGTCGCAAATTGTTTCTATGTACTCAGTTGAAAAATTTTTCATTTATCTCTTCCTTCTTTTTTAAGGTTTATTTATGATTCTCCAGTTAAAGGTTGGAGTTTGTGTGGTCTCTCCAGTTAAAGGTTTTATTTTCTTTGTCTCTCAAGCAACGATCACAGGGTCGTTGTTTGTATGTTCAAGTAAGGTGAATGCCATTGCCCTTTCTAAGGCTCTTTTTGGAGTTTGCTTTTGTTCGGCTTTGTCTATGGGTTTTACTGCTTCTTTTGTGAAAAAATTAAGTCCTCTGTTCATAAAAGAAGTCATAAATCAAGTTTTTGTAAACATTATACTTTCGATTAGTGTTTTTCCTAGGAACGAAGTTTGGTTGGTGATGGCATTTCTTTCCGCTGCTTGTGTTGTTAATTTTATTGCGCTTTATCAATTGATTCCCCAGCAAAGCAAAGAGCAAAGCAAAGAGCAAAGCAAAGTTATTGACCCGCATAGACCAAGTTTTTCATCCAGACTAGGACTAGGCATAAGACCCAACAAAGGTATTCGAGTTCTTCCCACTTAAGGCGGCCTCCAGCTCTGATTGTTTTATAGAATCCCAGTGGCGTTCATCGGGTTTTGTAGCTTCAAAGCGACTCCAGTCCATAGATTCATCACGGCATTTTTCCCAAGAAATAAAATCTTGTATTCGCGCTATTTCTAGTTCGGTAAATGGTTCTTCTGAATATATCTTTTTGGCTTCGATGCTTGCTATTTGTTTGTCATCCTCCCACAAAAGCCGATTTAAACAATCCTCAGTAAACTTTATCAGATTAGACAAGTCAGGAACCCTAGAGTGCCATACAGCTCGATCATGATGCCCCATATGGTAAACTACACGCATACAAAGCGGATTAGCAAGTGGTTTGTCGTCCGCCGCCAATATAGACTCCACTTTGAGAGATTTGCGGAACTCTTCTTTGACTAGTTTTTGCGGATCATATACACACCGATTCTTGAAATCAGCTCTGGCACGTGCAAGCGGAACCGGAGTTCCTTTAATTGTGCAATATGCATATTTGAAGAAAACTTTGCTTATTTTTTTTAAATCTTGAGAGCAGTTTAAAACGTTTTTTATCTTGGTCATAAATCCCCCTTTTTAGAGCTTGGTTATAAATCTTCTTTTTTACTTGGTTATAAATCTTCTTTTTTAGGAACTAGTTTGTATTCTCCCTTCATTAGTTGTTCAATCCCCAGAGAAAGAATGTTTTCCACGTGATCCTTTAGGAAATTTTCTTCGGCATTTGGTTCTTCTCTTTTTAGGCCGTCGGGGTGATAAAACATTGTTGAAAACTGCAAAACCACAAAGTAATGCAGTAACAAAAGCGATTCCAGCGGAGATAATTCCAATTTCTCTAAGGCTCTAGATTCCATATCAAAAATTAAGTCGGAGTAAAATTCCGAAATCTGGGGTTCGTTTCCTAATGCTGCTATTTGGTGAAATCCCTTCTTTGATTGTTTGTTGCATAAATCCTGCAAATAAGTCTCAGGGCAGTTATTAACAAAATCATTAATGCTTTTCATTTGTTTCCCTTTGTTTGGTTTGTTTTTATATATATAAAAATTGTTTGTCTAGTTCTTTTTTATGTGTTATTCTCGCTTTAAAAGGAGATAAAATGAGTGAAAAAGAATGGAAAAGAATTAAGTCCGCAGTTAAAAATAACAAAGAAAATTTAAAAGATGATCTTGCGTTATCGGTACTAAAATCTGCAAAAGATTTTCAAGAGTCTTTAGTTGAAGATGAAAAAATGTTTGAAGAATTTTACGATCTATTTCGAAAGATGATGCTCCTTTTGTATAAGAAATCAGATAAAATTTTAGTCCCAGAAGTTTATTTAGTTTTATATATATTACAGAATTCAAAAGATTTTTTTGTCCAAACCGCTAAAAAAGATGCTGAATGTATGACGCAAGTTTTCTGCACAGCAATAGAAAAAGCAATTAGTATAGTGTAAGTGGGTTTTAGTATACGTTGTCCCACTAGATGTATAGTGGAGAAAAAATTTGGTTTATATGTAAAAGATATCAAGCTACTTAGGTTAGGTTAGGAATGTGCAATCTTTTCCAGATACCTCCCCTCGGCCCGAAACCCTTTGACACCCACAGCGGACATACCCCCCTCCCATTTCTGAATCGTACCAGCGCACAAAACCTTTAGACATATGAACGCATTTGTATAATCCCACCGCTAGGACTTGATGCTACACTTATATTCGAGTTAAGCTGCTAGAAATTAATTGAATATAGATTGTTCACAAGTATGCTTTCCCCATTTTTCGTAAGTCATTGAGTATCAACGAGTTAAGATTTTTGCGATTTGTGCATTTTGAGAGCTTTGAGCAACTTGACAACAACTAGATTTTCGTGTATATTATAAAGATCATGTAAAGAAAAGGAGTTCAAAATGAATGAAGTTGATAAAAAAGAGTTTTTTGATAATCTGTATGGAACTAAGTGGTCTCAAGAAGAGGTGTTGGAAATCATCTCAGATCTTGCTTGGACTAGTGAATATGATGTCGATCCAAAAAAGCATCAACAAAAGGTCTTAAGATTTTTAGAGAAATTAAACCAAGCGGTAAAAGAGAGAGTAAATGGAAGAATTGAAACAAAAAAGACTTCAGATATCTAGTATAATCCAGAGTGTTTTTGATTCCTTTGTAGATGAAGACCCCGATACTGCTGGGGAAAAGGCACACCAATTTTTAATAGATCTTCTTTCTGCTATATTTGGAGCCCGACTTATGAAAGAGACATTTCAATGTGAGTTATTCGAAGAAATGGTTTCAGATATAAAAGAAGCGGTTTTTCTCCGTCTTCATAAATTGCAAAAAAAGGAAATTAAATGACATACCCCATAGACCCAGCGGTAAAAGCATATTTTCAGTTAATGGGCGTTTACACCGATAACCTAGAAATTAAGGGGTTGATACAAAAAGAAGAATGGACAGCCGCACTTAAGTTATGTTGGCGGGATTTTCATAACGACTCTCCAGAAAAAGAAGAAAGACGTGTTGTTTTTAAGGCACTTTTGTTGGCAATTAATGCAACGTTAAAAGGAACGAGGCTGCTTGGCTGAATATTCGTCAGTTCGATAAAAAACAGATTGGTATTGTATGGGGTTTCCCTCTTCTTCTGTCATTATGGGAACGTCTTTTTTGATGTATTCCTCTACTTGATAGATGGCTTTTCCGTTAATTAGATTAAAGGCGTTTTCTATCACTACTTCTAATTGTTTGTTTAGATTGGCGTGTTTCTTTAAAACATGATAACCTAGGCCAAAACGGTTCGGCCGCTTCATGTCAATCTCAATAATCTCTTCCCTTAGGGCGCCCAATAGATACTCACCCAATTCCCAGATAAAAACCGGCGAATCTTTTGTGAATGTTAACCCCAGCAAAGGATCCGAATAAAGTTCGTAATAATCCATCTCAACTAGGTATAAAAAGTTGCCCAAATAACGGTGGGAAAAACTTTCCTTTAGAGTACCCAGCAGAGAGATAAATTCATAAAATTGATTCACTAAACCACTCCTTTAGATTGATCCCAGCCAGAAACATGTCGCCAGCTGATTTGTGTTGTTTCGGTTTTAGCAGACGGGCATTCGGAAATTCTTTAAACCACTTTTTCCATAGGTTGGCGCCCGCTTCGTCATTGTCCGGACATATGTAAAAACATTTCTTGAATAATAGGTAATTGTAAACATTCTTGCAGGGGTAATTTGTAGCACCGCCCAGAGAAAAAACCCGCGTATTCAACTCTTGTGCAAGCAAAATGCCGTCAAACTCTGATTCAACGATTATTACTTCTCCGTCGTCACCAAAAAATCCGAACTTCTTGTTATGCCCCCCTTTTATTTGTAGATAGCGGAAAGTTTTCGAAAGAGAGCGAATTTTAACCCGATAACAAACCCCAGCAGATGACAAGATGAAAATATACCATCCCACGGGCAGAGGAACCACACAGCCGTCAATCTCCCTTTCTAGGGGAGTCGGATTAAAGCCAATTTGGTAACCGGTTCCGTTGGACGAAGTAATTCCACGTTCTTTTTTTAGCTGATTCAAGCGGTCCGAACCCAGAGCGAAAGTTGTCCGTAGTTGCTCAATGGCGGAAATCCACTCGGCGGACGGCGAAATAAAGCGATCCACAGTAAAGAAGTTTTTTCGTTTTCGGAGGTTTTTAAATGGAGTAGCCCAAGAAGAAGTGGTGCATCCTTTTCCAAAATATTTAACCGCAAACTGAATCCTAGAGAAGCCGATCTTACAACGCCGACACCACGCCCAGCCAGAACCCTTGTATGGGTGTAGTATAAACCGATCTTTGCCGCCACATTCTGGACAAGAGCAATGATATTCACCTCCATTTGTTGAAGCGGCTTGAGTTGGTGTTCCGCTAAAAAGATTAAGTTCGATTGCAAGTTCAAGTAGTGTTTGGGTCATTTCTGCACAATATCAAATCTGAGAGCCAAATGAAAGTTAAAATAATTTCTTGGTTTCGTATCAGGGTATCAACCTTTGTTACAACCATGAATTTAAACGTTGTTACCCATAAACTACTGCTTTTTAATGTTTTGGGAAGCGATTACAACGGTTACAACCAAAAATAGTGTTTTCATTTCTATATTTATGTTCTTATATATTTCTCTCTTATTCTCTTCTCACGTATATACACATATATTATACGTTGTAACCTTGTAACTAGAGTATATAAAGTATATAATATAAGCAACTTATGAAGTTACAACCATGAATTTAAACGTTGAGACAACCTTGTAACCGTTGTAACCAAAAGAATAAGAAGCTTAAATCCAATAAGTTACGTCCAAGGATCTTAAAAGTCTGAAATTATAAAGCGTTGAAACTAAAGAACTTAAAAAAGCAGAGCGCAGCGGAACAGAGACAATTATCCCACCTGGGCCTAGTTTTTATGGGTTTTTATTCGCCCTTCGATGCCTTTGAGTAATCCCCAACGGAAAAAGATTCAAATTCTTCCTTGGTTACCTTTATTGTATTTTGTTCTTTATTTTTAATGAATGGCCAAATAGATGCATCGGCCTTGGAGACTTTTTGGAATTGATTTCTAGTTTGTTCCATAGATTCCCACATCCACTTTCTTTTTATGGTGTTGTCAATTTTATAACTATGATGGACTGCGCCCGTAAACCTTCTAACTAGCATGCCAAATTTTGTGTGATTCTCAACTCTGTGATTTTCCTTTTCGGCCCATTTTGTGTAACATTCATAAACTTTTTCTTTTAATTTTTCGGTGTACCAAAATTCTTGTGGGGTTTCTTCATAAAAATCAAATAAATGGGTACAAAGGATCTCATAAAAAAACGCTGCAATTGGTTCCGTCGCAAGAAACTGCTCGAACTCCGCTATCAATACTGGCTTTTCTTTCCACACATTAAATCCCTCTAGGTCGCGCTCCATCAAAAAGTGCATTAACGCTTCGTAACCACCTTCTTCCATCGATTTTTTAAGTGCTGTAAAATAATTTATATCTTCTTTGCATCTTTCGGAAACTTCGATGACAACGAACCTTCTGTTACCTTCTTCGATTGGGATTGGTCTGGGGGCATTCGAGCTAAATATAAAGTGAAGGTTATTGTCTACGGTAAATGCGTTAATCCCCTTAAATTCGATGCGCATTTGGTCTTCTGTTACCAATGACTTCAGCTTTCCAATGTCTTTTTTTGTAGACCCCATAGTTGCCTCGTCGCCATGAACTAACAACTTATTATTGAGTTCCCCGTCAAATCTTCCTAGTAATGCTTCTAGTGAGTTAACCGTCAAAAAGCAAGATCCCATTATATGACCCAAAACATTAGCAAACGTTCCCTTGCCTATACCTTGTCCTCCCTTTAAGATAAGAGCGGTTAATTTTTTCTCTGGGTACTGGAAAAGATGAGCCATCCAGTTCAATATATATTCATAAAGTATTCTGTTTCCTCTACAAATTATCTCAGAAACAAACTCCAAGAACATCGAACAATCTCCTTTTTTTGGATTAATTCGGTATCCCTTAAAGATGTTGTAATACTTGGGGCTTATGTGGGGGTTTTTAATGGTGGGGTCGAATATAATATTATCGTATTCGCGGCGGTCGGGATGTGTAAGCCAGAATTTTATTTTATTTTGCTTGATGCGTTTAACTTTTTCTAATTCTGTTTCTTTAGTCTTTGAGTCATATAAGAAAAAAAAATCATTTTCATGACGACATATTAAGTGGTTGCGTTTTTGGATGGAAAAATCTTTTTGTTTGGTGCGTGGGTTCTTACCTTCAACTAAGTAGCCCTGAATATTAGATCCAATGTAAGCATATTTCTCATTCATCTCCTTTAGTACGCGTTCTTGAATTAAATTATTTTCTTCTTCAATTAGCGACTTAAGGTTGTTATTTGCTTGTTCTTTATTTTCTGAAGTTGTATAATCTGTCATGTAATTCCCCACTTGTAAGGGTTATTGTTGGAAAAAGAGGGTTTGTGGCTCTCTTTTTCATCTTTTAATAAGTTCCCCTAGTGTCTTTTAAATTTTGTTCTTTGTCAATTATTTCCTAAAAGAGTATAATTAAGCTATCTTCTTGATTCTGGCTTGCTCGCCGGTCAAGGGTTATTAAAGAGGGTTTTACGGCTCTCCTTTTCGTTTTTTAGAGTTATTTTTGGAGAGGGCTTCTCTTGGTTCTCTCTTTTTTTTTGTTTTACTCTTTTAAAGAAAAAGAAAAACAATTAACTTAATCATCAAAAACGCGAAAGAAAATGCCCTTAAAAGAATCTGACATATCCGTTGAAGTAATTGAAATCTACCCCAACCAATATCTTCGCTTGCCTAACAAATTTAAAGAACAAGGCACGTGTCATATTACTCTTAAGATCTGCACAATATCTATGGAACTTAAAAACATTCGCTACCAAATCCGCAAGAATGAAACTATATGGGTCGGACTCCCTATGAATGCCTATCCAGATCAGAGCAAGCCCAATAACAAAAAAGTCACTGTTCCCTCTATTTCTTTTGAAGATCCCTTGGTTTTTGAAATGATCAAAAAAGCTATCGTTAAAGATTTGCAATTTGTCAATTATTTCCCACTAAAAGAGTAAGATTAAGCTATCTTCTTGATTCAGGCTTCTCTCGCCGGTCAAGGGTTACTTATGTGGAGAGGACTTCTCTTGGTTATCTCTTTTTTTTGTTTTATCTAAGGTAAGGAATTTTAAAATGGCAGATAGGTGGTTAGAGATAAAAAAAGTCAAATGTTATTCAAATAGAAAAAGTACAAACTGTAGAGAAACCCACAAATTTATTACAAAAAAATCGCGCTATCAAATCTTTTTTTGCACACGAAATTTAAGGTATATGTGAGGAAGTGCACACGAAATTGAAGGTATATTTGAGGAAATGCACACGTTATTCCAGCAACATTTGAGGAAGTATCAAATCTTTTTTTGCACACGAAATTGAAGGTATATTTGAGGAACTACCAAATTTTAATTTTAACGTTAAGCACTTACAATAAAGTATTTAGGTATCAAGTTTTTTTTTGAATAATTTTCTATGATTATATCTATGAGATATTTAATGATAATGGAGCTTCGAAATCCCCAATTTCATGATTGGGTTTTCTCGTCCTCGTCAAAAAGTCTGCGTAAAAAGAGGAATCAAAATATTTACACTTTCTGATTATCTTGATAACATAGACTCAGAAAGGTAAAGTCCTTTTTCACTTATCCTTTTATTATATCTATTGTAGTTATTGGCCCCGTTTTCTTTGTTTTTGCTTTGTTTAGTTCTAAAAAGCGGGAATTCCGGGGCTTTTTGTTTTAACTTTAACTTTAACTTTAACTTAGGTATATCAACCAATTATTTCCCCTGAGAAGTTCCTCAAAGTTAATGCGCAAAAAGTCTGGGCGCTTACAATGTTCCCGTAGAGCAAAAAGCATTATACGGAAATTCTTTACCTTCATCTTTCTCTCTCTATTTATCATAAGACCTATAGATCGTCGTGATATACCGCTAATTTGAGCCAACAAGGAGTGGTTAATTTTGTTCTTTTTTAAAAACAGCTGAAACCTTATTGATTGACTAGTAGTAATTAGTACGTGATTAATGGATTGTTCTTTTTCTTTTGTTTCTAACATTGATGCCTCCCACTGTTGCCAAATTACCCATTTTTCCCATATAATACATGTCTAAACAATAAAAGCAAAAAAACCAAGGAGAGAAAATGCAGGTAAAAGGAAAAAGACTCGGTTATATTCGTGTTTCTTCTGGGACTCAAAATCTTGATCGCCAGTTACACGGAATCGAAGTAGATAAAATGTTCGAGGATAAAATATCTGGGGTCACAAACGCTAGGGAACGTCCGGGTCTAGATGCTTTATTGGAGTATGCTAGGGATGGGGATTGGATTATTGTTCATTCTATGGATCGTCTTTCCCGCTCGGTGATTGATTTGCTGGGCTTGATTGAATCGCTAGTGAAACAGCAGATAACCATCCAATTCATAAAAGAAAACCTTACAATAAGCGGAGATGAAAGTCCTTTTACCCAGTTTATTATTCACGTGTTGGGGGCGGTTTCTCAATTTGAAAGATCCATATCCAAGGAGCGGCAACGTGAGGGAATCGCAAGAGCAAAAGAGCGTGGTGTATATAAGAACCGCAAAAAAAATCTTTCTCCTGATCAAATGGCCAACATCCTCAAGCACTTAAAAATGGGAGTTACAAAAACCACAATTTCCGACACATATGGGATCTCTAGAATGACCTTGGAGCGCCGCCTGCAGGAATACGAATTAAATAACAAAGAAATACAAGAAAAAAAAGCCTTAGTAAATAGTTTTTTAGATTGATTATTTTTGTTAAATTCGCTAAAAAGGGGATATGCAAACAAATACACAAGTTCCAGATCCCCAACTATTAAAAACAAAAAACAAGATATCCGAGACAGTAAAGTTCCCCGCTTTGTTCGCCGAAAAAAAAGATCTTTTGATGGATGCCCTTCTGGCTGCCCGACTGGAAATGCCGGTTATCTTTAGATCCGCCAAAAACAGCTATACAAATTCCACTTATGCCGATTTAACAGACATAATTACCCAAGCGGAACCCATTCTACTTAGAAATGAGCTTTTGATTGTGCAGACGACATATTGCGAAAGCGGAGTGGTTTATCTTCAAACACGTCTAGTGCATTCAAGTGGTCAATCTATTGCTTCTGTGGTTCCGTTAATACCTGCGAAAAACGATCCCCAAGCATTTGGTTCTTGTTTAACGTATCAAAAACGATATCAAATTTGTTTAATCGCTGGGCTGGTTACTGGAGATGATGATGGAAATGCCGCTACCTATCCTTCTGGAGCAGTATCAAAACCACAACTTGCTGAATTGGCATCCGCTTTTAAAAGAAATCCCGACTTACTGGATCCACTACTAAGAGAGTTCCGAATAGAAAAGATTGCAGACTTGCCTGCAAAAAAACACACTAAGATGATGGATAGGATAAAAGAACTGGTTGTCATAAAAAAGATTTGAAGAAAAAAGGAAAACAAAATGCAAGAACTTATAATCTCAGGCCGTCTAGTGAAAGATCCACAAAACAAAGAAGTGGCTGGAATCCCATTGGTTACGTTAAACATAGCGGTAGATGGGTACGAATCAAAGGAAAAATACGCTACTTTCTATAGGGTGGATTGTTGGAACCAAGGGGGAAAGTGGAACAATCGGCTACCATTCCTTAAAAAGGGAACTCAAGTTGTTTGTGTGGGAACCTTAAAGAAACCGAGAATTTTTAACCACGAAGGGGAACCAAGAATTGACTTGGGTATTAATTGCCGCTCTATTGAGTTTTTCAACGCTTCTGATAATAGACAAACCCATCAACAGAACCCATCCGCTGCGAATATCGAGGGAAACCAACAACCAAACCAACAACCAAACCAACAACCAAACCAACAAAACAAATGGAACGGCTGGGGAACACCACCACAACAACAAGAGAGCAAAGTTGAGCAATTCAACCCCTCCTTTTGAGAAGATCCAACTAGAACAAGGAACTCCAGAATGGCACAAGTGGCGTTCAAATGGTGTGGGCGCTTCTGACATTGGGATTATTGTTGGAAACTCTCCTTATAAGTCGGTGCTTCAATTATGGGAACAAAAAAACAACTTTAGAGCGGACGACCCCATAAATGAGCATATGAAACGGGGCATCCAAGGGGAAGAAACAGCCAGAAAAAGCATCAACAAAGCACTTCATTTAAACCTAGAACCGATATGTATTCAATCTTTGTCTACTAGAGGATTTTTCGCCAGTCTAGATGGATGGGACGCTAAGCAACGGGTGTTGGTGGAGATAAAATGTCCGTCCGCCATTAATTACTTGAAAATTTTTGACTCTGGGATAATTCCTAGTTACTGGCTAGACCAAATTCAGTGGCAAATTTCTCTTGCTAAACCAGAAAAAGCGTTTATTGCCTTTTGGGACACCTGCGAGGAAAGATTTTTTATGCGCCGTATTTACTCAAACAAATCATACCAAGAGGAGTTGCACCAAGCGGCCAATCACTTTCTTTTTTATTTGAAGTCCGGAACCCAACCGCCAAAAATAAACCCCATTAAATACAAACCGATAACAGATGAAACCCTAGAGGATAAGTTTGATTTTTGGAACGCCCATTGTGAAGCGGAAGAACGAAGCCGCAAAGAGAAAAACAAAGCAAAAGAAGAGATTATTTCCTTGGGCCTTTCTTTGTCGGGTAACAAGCCCTTTAGTTGCAAAGAATTTAAAGTTTATAAACGTGGCAAAAGTTGGATAGTTCAAAGATGAATTTAGTTGTTACGTTGTTAATGATTCTTTTGGCGGGGCTTCTTCTGTACTTAGTTTTTGTAGATCGTATTCTTTGATTTATTTCGTCTTCTTTTTGCCGTTACTATTAAGATGCCTTCTAGATGGGATAATCTGGAGTTTGTTTCTGATATTTCTTGCATGATTTCTTTTCTTTCTTCGGCTGCTTTTTCGAATTTATGATCTATTTTGTCAAAACGGCTTTCTGTTTTCTTTTCCATTGAGTCAAAACGTTGGTCTATTTTGTCAAAACGTTGGTCTATTTTATCAAAACGGCTTTCTGTTTTCTTTTCCATTAAATCAAAACGGCTTTCTGTTTTCTTTTCCATTGAATCAAAACGGCTTTCTGTTTTCTTTTCCATTAAATCAAAACGGCTTTCTGTTTTCTTTTCCATTGAATCAAAACGGCTTTCTGTTTTCTTTTCCATTGAGTCAAAACGTTGGTCTATTTTATCAAACTTTTTATTCAATATCTTAACTACCCCTATTAAAACACTGACAATGGAGGCGGCGGCAATAGCAAT
>WLWH01000298.1_pt1 | contig 41903 bp, 47 predicted proteins | sample 6712741 | NCBI WGS metagenome assembly WLWH01 (sample SAMN12718694, study PRJNA515312) | sponge metagenome | isolation source: marine sponge | host: Mycale hentscheli | place: New Zealand: South Island, Marlborough, Capsize Point | collected 2003-05-01 | reverse complement strand
GTCAATGACATTGCTAAATATTTATGGCACGATGAAAGTGCAGAGTTAATGATAGACACTAATGGTCAAGAGTACATAGTGACATACGATAGTGTGCGGGATAATATGCAGTTGGCTTACGAGAAGTATGAGTATCACATCAACCAATTTTTGAAGGGTCAAGGTGACTCTACAAATGCCGATGTAATATTTCAAGTACTAGTAATGGGCGAAGTAAATTACGGATAAAATTATGAAGTTTAACGATTTAAAATTTAAGCAAAAAAATGTATTTGGTGGTGTACACGCTACACACACTTTTGAAAATGGAATTACGATTAATGTATATGCAAGTTTTGGTTCGTATTGTAGCCCAAAACAAGATTTGTATTCAGAGCATCAATATGAAGAGTTTGAGGTAAATCTAGTGGATACATTCAACAATAAAAGGTTTTTGACTAGAGAGATACTAGACCATTATGATGATGTAATTCCATACAACAAACGATTTGAGGTACAAAAAATTATGGACTATGTGAGTCAGTACTAAAAGTAAAAATATAAAATTATGAGAGAGACAATATTAAAAGTCGTAGCAGTAAGCTATGCAATTATGACGATGATGCTAGTATGCATCTCACGGATAGATTTAGCTTGTATCTTTGGTCTAGTATCAATGGTATCAGCATTAGAGTTAACACATATAAAGATTAAAAAATAATGAGTAAAACAGATTTTATTTACGACAAGATTAATGACGCAGTCATTGAAGGATTAAAGAAGGATGGTTTGAATTGGTTCAAGCCATTCGGAGAGGGTGAGCAGATGTTCCCCATCAACTATGTCAGCAAACGCAGGTACAATGGATTCAACATCTTCCTACTGAATGCAAAGATGCGAGAGAAGGGTTATGAGTACAACCAATGGTTGAGTTTCAAAGCAATATCCAACAATGGTGGTAATGTTAAGAAGGGTGAGAAGTCAACTGAAGTATACCTATGGTCGATGAGTTGGTTAGACAATAAGACCAAGAAGTTTATCAAAGATAGTAAAGAGGTAAACATCAACGAGAAGTTTGAAGGTATATTGAGATACAAGAAAATATTCTCCATCAAATACTATAGGGTATTCAATGTCGAGCAATGCGAAGGTATTGTACCAATAGGTGCAGATGAGCCGAAGGTAGAGAAGACCAAGAACAATCCAATAGAAGTAGCGGAGAGTGTGGTCAAGCGATACCTTGAGAATGAGCCGAAGTTTAAGATAGTACACGCAGAGAGTGGTAGAGCATATTACAATATGATGAGAGACTTTGTCAACGTACCAAAGATTGAAGGCTTTACTGATTCAGATTCATACTACAAGGTATTGTTTCACGAGTTAGCACATAGCACGGGTCACGAGGATAGACTTAACCGAAAGTCATTGACAGAGGTTATGAATTGGGGTGATGAGACATACGCAAAGGAAGAGTTGGTTGCAGAGATAAGTAGTATGTATATGGTTGGGTTGCTTGGACTCGAACCACATATGACCAATAGCCAAGCATATATACAAGGGTGGTGTAAGCATCTAAAAGACAAACCAAAGGAGTGTGTGTTTGCGATGCAACAAGCTACCAAAGTAGTGGACTATCTACAACGATAAAAAGTGTACTATAGTACACACAAACTATCATCTTGCCCCATAGCAGAGACGCTATGGGGTTGAGGTGGTAGAAACAATTAAACAATATGAAATTAGATTACACAAAAATTGAAGACGTAGAGGTGGATGGAATAGACACAAGTGACTATCCTGACTTCTGCGATGCGTACATAGCATCAGCTACGTACAAAGGTAGAGAGATGACAGACGAAGAGTTAGATGCATTGAATGAGGACGGCTCTTATATTTACGACAGAATAACAGATAAAATATATTAAAATGAAATTTACAGATTTAGAATTTACAAGAAATCCATTAGGTGGTGAGGGTGCAACTCATACATTTGATAATGGTGTTATGATTAGCGTTCAAGCATCAGAGGGTCACTACTGCTATCCAAGAAGAAACGACTTATGGGAACACGAGTATTCATCTTTTGAGGTAGCTATATTTAATAGCGACAATGAGTTTGTAACAAGAGACTACATTGAAGATGCAAATGACGATGTATTGGGATGGCAAGATAGAGATGCCATTGATAGCCTAATGGTTAAAATACAAGAGGATATTTGAAATTATAAGAAACATTAAATAAATACAATTATGAATAAAGAACAAATTTTAAAAGCATTTGAAGGTCGAGATAGATTCGGTCTATGCCTTACTATACTTAGCTTAGATGCTAACTATAGAATTGAACACAAACAAGCTAATTGGTTAGACTCATTGGCTAATGATATGAGAGATTATCAAGAGGTCTCTGAAGAAACCAAAGAACTATACGAAGAGTACAAAGAGTACGAGGAGAAAAAGAAAAAAGAGTTAAAAGATAAATACGATATATACATATGAAAGATTTAAAAGAAGTATCAAGCGAGGACTTGAGACAAGAGTTAGAATTAAGAGGTTGGTATACCCAAAACTTATGGCACGTTGATGATGTGATGCAGAACTACGATTGTGCATCAGAAGATGCAATGAGGGTGCTAGATTTTGTGCTAACATCAGACCACGTTACAGAAGAAGTGTTCCGTGGGATTGATGACCAAGCAGAGTATTCAAATATTAAAAGAAAAGATAATGAATAAGAATAAACTAATAGCAGAATTTATGGAGTTCCCTACTCATACAGATGCAGTAGACGATAGAACAATAGCATATTATGTTGGCGAAAGTATTATGCATACAGATAATACAGAAAATGAAAACGATTATGATGTGTTTCATCCCGATGATATGCAATTTCACACCTCGTGGGATTGGCTGATGCCCGTGGTTGAGAAGATAGATGATATGTTTGGAAACGACAACCAAGTAGATGATTCTATTAATAAGGTGCATAACGCAGTTCTATTATTTGATATAGATGAGGTTTACCAAGCAGTAATAGAATTTATAAAAAATTATGAATAGATTAATAGTATTTAAAGATGATTTTGTCTTTGTAGATGTAACAGATATTGCAAAGAGTCTTTGGGGTAAAGAAGACTTGTATGTAGTAGATGTAGATAGACAAATAGAAAGTCTTATTGAGAGTAATTACCAACTTAAAAATTATTTACATAGTGGAACATTAAGGGTGTGCATCGAAGGTGGACACCTACCCACACCAAGCATTGATTGGTGGGATGATTCAGAGAAGATTACCCACGAAGGGTATGTTTATGTAAGAACAAAAGATATAATAAAATGAATAGAGAAAGATTAAGCATTTATGAGGAGTGTAAGATTATAGTTGCACTTGAGAGAAAAGTATCAGACTTAGAGTTAAGTATTGAAAAGACCGATATGGATTGGTTTGCAGAAATACTCAAGAATGATGTAAAAGAGTTGAAACAAATTATAGATAAATTAAAATGAAAGTATTTAGTAGCTTATACACGGCTGATGGATTTGAAATCTATTGGCTACGAGAAGACACAGACACCACACTACAAGACCCCGAGAATGACTTGTATTATGATGAGTATGAATTTAAAGATGCTTGTAGAGATATAATGCATAGTGGAGAACCTTGGGATAATGAACACTTCACAGATGAAGAATTAAAAGAAATAGAAGATGAGTGATAGAAAGAAAATAAACCTATTTGTACTTGGACTTGTATTGTTCCAAGCAACGATAATTCTACTAACTTTTGTGTTATGATTAGTAGATTTATTGTTTTAATGTTTATGATTGGGTCGGTAGTATGGACTGCCGACCACAATCTAACAACGGAGAGAAGAACTATCATCTCTGTAGGCGAGGTTGATACCTTGTCTGATTGGGATAGGCTTATCAACGCAATCATCTACGTTGAGAGCAGAGGTAATGACTCTGCCATTGGCGATAGAGGTAAGGCAGTTGGATGCCTACAGATACATCCTATATGTGTGAGAGAGGTCAACCGAATCTTACGCAAGAATGATATACCATTGGTATATACTTTAGAGGATAGATACAACAGAACAAAATCTATTGAGATGTTCAACATCATAGCAGAGCAATACGAGTGCTGTGAGTACATAGAGTTTATGGACTACGCAGAGATAGTAGCAAGACGATGGAACGGAGGTCCGAGAGGACATAAAAAAAGAGCAACAATTAAATATTTTAACAAAGTAAAAAGTGTACTATAGTACACAAATTAAAACAAAACAATTATGAGTAATATGAGTTATTGCAGGTTTGAAAATACTGCACGAGATTTAGAAGATTGCCTAGATGCAATCCAAAACGGAGAGATTAATGATTTAAGTAGTCAGTATGAGGTAGATGCCTTAGAACAGCTACTTGATTTATGTAGAGATGTTGTAGCATACAAAGATGAAATTCAGGATGCTATTGACAACAACAACGATAGTGATTTAGATGTAATACCAAATTGATATGAAGTACAGAATTATTAACGACAAGACAGACGAAGTAGAGTGTGAGTTCTACACAGAAGAAGAGGCATTAGATTGTGTTGACTTTGAGTTCTCATTCGAGACTCATTCACTCATTCAAGTGGTTGAATGTAGAAAGTGTTCAAACGATGCAGATGAAAGACACGATGCCTATGGAATATCCACAGGGTATTGGTGTGATGCGTGTTTTCATTCAAGTAAGTATCCATATCGAAAAGATGCATACGAGACCATTGAGAGACACGGAAATGGGGAGAGGTTAAACTACTGATTATCAGCGATTTAAAAAATAAATTTGGATATTAAAAAAAAATGAACTATAATTGAACAACAATTTAACATAATATATACAATGAAAAAAGCAGAAATTATTAGTATTGGCGAACTAAGAAAGGTTAGCCTAAACAAATTCAAGGAGTCAAATCCAAGAAGAGAACTATTCCCTAAAGGGACAAAGAAACAACTACGTGTAGGCGACTGCGTAGTGAGGGCTGTCGTTCACGTTACAGGTAAAGGCTACAGAGAGACGTTTAGAGATTTAATGGAGTATGCAATGCATCATCCAACGTGTCAACCATTTAACTTTGATGATGTGCTTGGTGATTACCTCGAAGAGATGTTAGGAGCAGTTAAACACAAACCAAAAAGAAAAGCAAATGGCAAGACTTATGAGGTAAGACGTTTCCCCGCATCCAAAGACAAAAGCTACATCATAAAAACGACAACTCACGTCACTAGTATAGTAGGTGGTGTGCATCTCGATAGTTGGAATTGCGGAGAGTGGAGAGCAAACACTTATTGGGAGCTTGACAAGGAGTTACTCTAAAGAAAATAAACATTAACCACAGGGGGTGTAACAACCCCCTATTTAAAATTAAATAAAGTGAAATCAATTCAACAACAATTATTAGACGCCAAGTTATTTGGCGAAGACAAAGCAGAGATTCAAAGGTTACAACAGCTTTTGGATGAGGAAGAGGCTTACAGAATCGATGAGATATTTGATGAGGAATCAGATAGTGAGTTTCAGATTAAAGAGGTAACCAATCAGTTACAAGAATTATTAATTAAAAAGAACAGAGCATATGGCAACTCGGCACTAGAGCCACTTAACGTATTCTCTCAGCAGAACGCAGTAGATTCTCTGTGTGCTAGACTAGATGACAAGCTAAGTAGAATCAAGAACAAAGGGCTAAACGATAAAACAGAAGACACGTTATTCGATTTAGCAGGGTATTTAATATTATTAATTATAGCAAAAAATGAGCAAGACTAAACAATTATTAGATGATATGCACTCTATGGATTTTTATAGTGTGTATGCAGACTCGGAGTATTGGTACAACGAGTGGGAGAAGATTAACAGAGAGAGAGTAAACAATTCAGATAAAATTATTATCAATGAAAAGAAAGCAGTTTAACATATATGTAAGGAAGATACTAAAAGAGTTTGGTATCTCAAGAGAATTATTATTTACAAACACCAAAGAACGAGATGTTGTAGATGCAAGACAGATGCTTTATTGGACTTGTCTTGCTGATGGAGAATTTAAGATAGGCACAATCGTTAGAATGATGAGGGATAATGGATACGATATAGGTCACTCAACAATCATTCACGGAATAACAAGAATGAACAACACAGAAGATAGGTATTACGTAAAGCTACAACAAAAGATATGTTCAGTTTAGAAGAAATATTCGACCAAGCATTTAGCGATAAGAAGTCAGCTAAAATAATAGAGAATGGATACCAATCAACAAGTCTATTGGATGTGAAGTTAATTAAAGATGACTACACACACGAGGTTGATTTACTGAATACGAGTAAGCGATACTACCAAAGACTTACAGACTTTGAGTTTAATACATTTAAAGAAAAAGGTTGGAGATATGGAGTCTATGTAGTAACTTTGTCGAACTATCGTTCAAAACTTGATAAGGTTGAGAAATCAATCAGAGATGAGGTCAATGGAAAGTGTAGTGAGAAAATAATTAAACAATTAAAGGCAAAGAGAGAATCTTTTTTGTCAGAGTACAATAATTTAAAAAACAAATTAAATGAGCAAACAAACTAAACCGAGTTATGAAGTCTTGTCAGCTATCAGCGTAAAGGACAAGGTAGAAAGAAAAGGTAGAATGGATTACCTATCGTGGGCAAATGCGTGGCATATGCTTAAACAACAATATCCATCAGCACAACGTATCGTATATGAAGACCCTGCAACGGGGTGGAACTACTTCTCAGATGGTAGGTCATCTTGGGTAAAGGTTGGTATCGTAGTTAATGATGTTGAACATATTGACTACCTACCAATTATGGACTTCCGCAACAAAGCCATTGGAGCAGATGATGTTACATCTATGGATGTGAACAAAACAATTCAGCGTTCAACTGCAAAAGCAATTGCAATGCACGGATTAGGTCTGTCACTATGGAAGGGTGAGGATGTTCCCGAGATGGTAACCAAAGCAGAACCTGTAAAGAAAATGGGTCTGAAGGTTGGTGATGCCAATTGGGAGAAGGTAAAGCGTTATGTATTGCAGAACAAGGGTAGCTTAAATATAGATGAGATTGCTGTCAATCTATCTAAGAAGTATACCATCAATGCAACTACTAAGAAAGAACTTCAAAAGCTACTTAAGTAATGGATGTAATTGAAATGTTACGGGATGACACCAATTACTATGGTGACTTCGGTAAGCAGTACCTATCTAATTCAGATATAGGTGCTTTACTAAAAGACCCGAGTCAGTTTGGTGTATCACAACCCGACAATCAGAACTTCGCTAAGGGCAGATACTTTCATCAATTAATACTTGAACCAAGTAAGGCAGAGAATATTGAGTATGTTACTGCAAGTACACGCACAACAAAGGTGTATAAGGAATACTGCTTAAATAAGGGTATTCACTATGCATTACTCGAGAGTGAGGTTGAAGAGATACAGAAGTTGGTTACAAAGATGCTAAGCAACTACACATTCTTTGAGGATATTAGAAACGATGACAACGTGTACGAAGTACCTGCTGTTGGAGAGATATATGGAGTTATGTGGAAAGGTAAGGCAGATATTGTACACCCTGATATGCTAATTGATTTGAAGACCACATCTAATATAGATGACTTCAAGTGGAGTGCAAGGAGGTATAACTACGATAGCCAAGCGTACATATACCAATCATTATTTGGTAAGCCACTAGTATTCTACGCAATAGAGAAAGGTACAGGTAGGTTAGGTATATACAGACCTACTGAATGGTTTCTTAAGAGTGGAGAAGAGAAGGTGGTTCAAGCCATAGAGGTATACAAAAAGTTTTTTGCAGAAAGTGCAAAGGAAAATATTAACGACTACTATATAGAGGAGGAGTTAATTTAATTATGATAAGGTGGGTTCGTACTTCCCAATCGTACCACACCTAAATTAATTGGGATAAATTTTATATATAATTATTATGTCAAACGAGACAATTTTTGCAGATGGATTCATCTTCAAGAGAAAAGAAAACGCACCTGAATTTGTAGTAGGGTCGCAGTCAATCAAAGTAGAAGAGGCAATTGCATTTCTACAAGCAAACCAAAAGAATGGATGGGTTAACCTAGACATCAAGCAGAGTAAAGGTGGTAAATATTACTGCCAACTTGATACTTGGCAACCTAAACCAAAGAAGGATGTGATGGAAGTCGTCAGCGAAAAAAGCGATGAACTGCCATTCTAATTAAAGGCTAAGTTGCAGATAATAAGGGAGTTACACGACTCCCTTTTATTTGCTCTCTATGCTGACCAACTTAAAAATCCCTATACTACTACTACTACTATATATATATAATATTTTTTATTATAATTTTACTTAGTAAAAGTGGTCAACAGGTCAGAGTCATTGATAATCAACAATTTAAACGTCAGAAAACAGTCAATTTATGTCAAACAACGTCACAATATTTAAAAATATAAAAGAAACCCAAGCACCATTTCATCTTCCTATTGGTGTTATACTTGATAGAATCAAGGATGGCAAGAGTAAGGAACTAGTAAAAAGCATTAGAGCAGAGAAGGATAAGAACAAAAGAGCAGAACTAAAGCAACAGCTACCTGCTGTATGTTTTAGTGGAACATTTAATAAAAGAAACGATAAGTCAATACTAGAGCATAGTGGTCTTATATGTTTAGACTTCGATGATTATGAAAAGAAAAGCATAATGAAGGAGCATAAAGATAAGATTGCTAAAGATAAGTATGTCTATTCTGTATTTGTATCTCCTTCAGGTAATGGTCTTAAAGTATTGGTTAAGATACCTGCCGATATAGACAAACACGTTAACTATTTTAATTCACTTGAGGAGTATTTTGATTCAACATACTTTGATACAACATCAAAGAATATAAGTAGAGTATGTTATGAGTCTTGGGATAATCTAATTCATATCAACGAGAACTCTGAAGTATATGATAAAATAAAGGAGAAAGAATATGTAGAGGTAGATGTGTTATCTAACATAGCTACACTACCAATCACAGATGAGAATAAGATTGTAGAGATACTTGTTAAGTGGTGGGAGAAAAAGTTTCCAATGCACGAGGGTATGCGAAACCAAAATGCATACACACTAGCAATGGCTTTCAATGAGTATGGTATTAATAAGTCATTGGCATCATATGTTTTAAATCAGTATGAGCAGGAAGACTTTACTTTAAAAGAGATACAAGTTACAATTGAGAATGCATATAACCATACTTCTAAGTTTAGAACAAAGTTCTATGAGGATGAGTCGGCTGTTAACATAGTTAGATTAAAGGTTAGGAATGGAGCAACCAAGAAAGAGATTATTGATGAGTTAGATAGTAATAACAAATCATATCCTGAATGTGATGTCGAGTCAGTTATTAAGCGTGTAGATAATGAGGGTGCAAACGTAAAGTTTTGGTCTAAGAGTGAGAAGGGTGTAATTAAAAACATACCCGTACTATTTAAGCAGTTTCTTGAGGACAATGGATTCTATAAGTATTCTCCTGAAGGTACAGCTAACTTTGTATTTGTTAGGGTTATTGAAAACCTGATAGACCACACATCTGATAAAGAGATAAAAGACTTTATACTAAATCATCTTTTAGACCTTGATGATTTATCGGTTTATAATCACTATGCAGATAGGACAAGTTTATTTAAGGAAGACTTCCTTACATTGTTATCGACTATTGATATTCATTTTGTTAGAGATACAAAAGACACATCATTTCTTTACTACAGCAATTGTGCAGTTAAGGTAACAACAAACGACATTGAGACCATTGATTATGTTGATTTAGATGGATACGTTTGGAAAGACCACGTTATAGATAGAAACTTTAGAATGTGTCGTAATTATGATTGCGACTACAGAACATTTATATCAAGGATATGTGGTGGTAGTCAAGATAGGATTGACACAATGGAATCAACTATTGGTTTTATGCTACACGGATACAAAAACCTTTCCTCTTGCCCGGCAATCATATTGAATGATGAGGTCGCTAGTGAGAACCCTGAAGGTGGAACAGGTAAGGGAATATTTATGAATGCATTGTCTCATATGAAAAAGCTAGTAGTGATTGATGGTAAGGCATTTAATTTTGAGAAGTCATTCCCATACCAAACCGTATCGGTTGATACGCAACTGCTTTGCTTTGATGATGTTAAACGTAACTTTGACTTTGAAAGATTATTCAGCGTTATTACTGAGGGTCTTACATTAGAGAAGAAAAATAAGGATGCAATCAAGATACCATACACTCGTTCACCGAAGGTAGCAATCACAACCAACTATGCGATACGAGGTACAGGTAACTCATTTGCAAGGCGTAAGTTTGAGATTGAATTACACGCACATTATAATAAGCAGTATACACCATTTGATGAGTTTAAGAGACATCTATTTAATGATTGGGATTCAGATGAGTGGTGTTTATTTGATAGCTATATGGTTAACTGCCTAAGTAGTTATATGAGAACAGGTCTAATTGAGAGTGAACTTGTAAATGGTAAATACAAATCATTTGTTTTAGAAACATCAGAAGACTTCGTAGAGTGGTGTGGAGTTAAGACAGGAGAGAAGAATCCATTACTGCCTACAGAGGAGACCATACATCTAAATAAATTATATATTGATTTTTGTGATGACTATCCTGACTACGGAAAGACAGGTAGTATAAAATTAAGCCGTGTTAAGTTTAATAAATATGTAAAAGCATATGCTAAATACCTAACGGGGAAAGATGTGCAGGAAGGAAAAGATGTGATGGGTAAATGGTATATGATTAAGTTATGAAAGGATTATATCAAGTAACAGCACAAAAAGGTAAAAGAATTTTATCATCTGAGGTATACGGAGACTCGGATGATAAAGACTCTTTGTTTTCTAGGCTAATGAATAGACATAAGATTATTCATTCACATAGACCTTTGTTTAAGATTATTGAAATAAAGTTAAACAAAGATATGACTAAATCAAGTTTTAAGTTCAGAGACTATCAGAGAACTATCATCTCTCAGGGGGTGGGGGTTCTTAAGGCTAAACGATTTTTGTATTTAGCTATGGAAGTTCGCACAGGCAAGACCTTAACAAGTCTTGGTATTGCTGATGAGATTGGTGCAGGGAATGTCCTCTTCTTAACCAAGAAGAAGGCAATCAGCACTATCGAGTCTGACTACGCAATGCTCAACCCTAAGTATAACCTAGTGGTTATGAACTACGAGAGCATCCACAAGCTACCACAAGATATGTGGGACTTGATTGTATGTGACGAGGCACATAGTATGGGTGCGTTCCCTAAGCCAAGTAAACGTGCCAAGCAGGTGCGTGAGTTGATAGCTAAGAACAATCCGTATGTTATACTTATGTCAGGAACACCAACTCCTGAATCGTTCAGTCAGATGTATCATCAGGTATATGGTATACCAAATAACCCATTCAATCAGTATAAGAACTTCTACAGGTTCTGTGATGATTATGTAACGGTTACTGAAAAGAAAATCAATGGTCTTCGTATCAGAGATTATTCAAATGGTAAGCAGAGCATCATTGATATAATGAAGGCATATACGATTAGTTACTCTCAGAAGGAGGCGGGTTTCAAGGTTGATACCCGGGAACATAAGCTGTATGTAAAGATGGATGACATCACATATAACATAGCCAATAAACTAAAAAAAGATTTAGTTGTTGAGGGCAAGGATGAAGTAATACTTGGAGATACTAGTGTAAAGCTAATGACCAAGTTACATCAGATATATTCAGGTACGGTTAAGTTTGAATCAGGTAACTCAAAGATACTTGATTTGAGTAAAGCGAGGTTTATACACGATAACTTTGGCGATAGTAAGGTTGGTATCTTCTACAAGTTTAAAGAGGAGTACAACGCCTTAAAAGAGGTCTATGGGGATAATCTATGCACGGAGCTAGATGAGTTCAATACAACGGATAAAACCATAGCCCTACAGATTCAATCAGGTAGAGAAGGTATTAGTCTCCGTAAGGCTGAAGCATTGGTGTACTACAATATTGATTTTAGTGCTACAAGCTATTGGCAGAGCAGAGACAGAATGACAACTAAAGATAGATTAGAGAGTGATGTATATTGGGTATTTGCTGAGAAAGGAATTGAAGATAAGATATACAAAGCTGTATCTAACAAAAAAGACTATACTTTAAAACATTTTTTAAAAGAAATATTATGAAAGAAGAAATATTTAAAGATATCCCCGGTTACGATGGAGTCTATCAGGCAAGCAACTACGGGACTGTAAAGAGCCTGAAGTACGGGAAAGAAAGAATAAGAAAGCCTAGTATTAATAACAACGGCTATCTAATAGTCGGTTTACATAAAGACGGCAAAAAGAAAACATATGGAGTACACGTTGCAGTCGCTATGGCATTCCTAGAGCACGAGCCTGACGGGATGAATTCTGTGGTGGACCATATAGACAACAATCGTTTAAACAATTACGTATTTAATTTGCAAATCATATCTAATCGTGAGAACTCTTCACGTGGCAAAACAGACTGCGGTGTGCATTGGTCTAAACGAGATAAGAAATGGCAGGCTCAGATTAATATAGGAGGCAAACGAGTTCACTTAGGAAGGTTCATAGACAAGCAGGATGGGCTTAATATGTATCAAAAAGCATTAGAGAATATGCATTTATTTGACGGAGACAATAAAGAATTCAGAAATATGTTAACTTTGTAGTAATGAAAAGCAGAAGAAACTCTCGTGCCGGCAAGCATCCATCATATGACAAGAAAGGTATGTCTGATGAACAAATCAAACGTAAAAAGGAATATGATACAAAATACCACGCCACTAAAAAACGTAAGAAGTATCGTGCTTTACTTAATAAAAAGAATAAAGAAGCAGGTACTTACGGCAATGGTGATGGTAAAGATGTGAGTCACACAACAAGTGGAACTTCTAGTGAAAAAGAAAGCAGTAATCGAGCTAGGAATGGTCAGAACGGAAAGTCTACTAAGAGAAACTTAAGTAAGCCATTATCGGAAAGTAAGTTTGACCCTGCTGACTATAATAAAAATGGTTACGTCTCTAAGAAAGAACGGAGAAGGTACAAAAAAAATAAATGACCGAACAGCAGATACAAAGCAAGAGGATAAAAGAGTTAGAAGAGCAAGGTTATTACGTTCTTAAGTTAATTAAGACGAACAAAAATGGAATCCCCGATGTTTTAGCTATTCATCCTGATGCTGCTGTTATCTTTAGCGAAATCAAAACCAAGACAGGTAAGCTGTCAAAACTACAAGAATATAGATTAAAAGAACTTAGTACCTTCGGTTTTAAAACTGAAGTGTATAGAGGTGAATAATTAAATAATAATAATATGAATATATCAGAAGACAGTCATCATCCCCTAAACCAACAGTTTTGGGAGTATGGTCAAAACTTTTGTGTAGATTGCTTAAGGTCAGGAGACCTTGTGTTAGACTGCACACACAGCACAGAGGTCTTGTGTAAAGAATGCAAGGCAAAACGTGATGCATAAAAAAAGCCCTCTTGGTCAATTGAGGGCTTTTAATTATGTTATGTAAACATCCCTTCCGAGGAATAGTACAAAATTAAATCAATTAAATTAAATAAACAAATGGAATTAGTAAAAGATGTAGATACGGAATACAAAGATTATTTGAGTATCAGAAATGTTTTAAAAAAAGGGTATAGTAATCCTACTGTAATAGCATCTCTTTGTAGGGCTCATTGGAGAGATACTAAAAGGGTTAAATTCGTCAAAAGAAAACTAGAACAACTCGTTGAGTGGGGTCAAGTTGAAAAGATTGAAGTAGATAAAAGCATAGGTGTAGAAAGTGGAGTGGTTAAAAGATATAAGTATATACTGAAAAAAAACTCACCATCATTGTATTCATCTCTAGGTGTAGATAGTGTTGTTGGATGGCAAAAAATAGGTAGTATGAAAGGAAGGATAAAGTTTGATAAACTTCTTAAAATATTGTCTAGTTTTTACTCTCAGCCTATAGACCAAATAATATCTACATCAAGAAAAAGAGAACTTGTAGTGCCTAGGCAAATGTTTTGCTATATAGCAAAGTTTAATATGCCAAACGTAACATTAAAAGAAATAGGTAAGTATCTAGGCAATAGAGACCACTCTACAGTTATACACGGTATAAGAACAGCAGGAGATTTAATAGAAACAGATAAGCAGTTTAGAGAGGAGTACGAAAAACTAGAGACTTTTATTTTATCAAAATTGTAAAAAATTAGGATAATTAAAGTATATTATTTATTTTTGTCCCACAGGGATGAAATTGTCTGCATACGAAAAGGAGAGATTAGCTCACATCAACTATAAGATGGGAGTTATTCACGACTTTGTAGATGACATCTATGAACTTCTAGTCGACAGAGATTTTGATGAATTGAGTGATGTGCTTGTCGAGTTAATCGAGGAGTTAAGAGAAATTCAATTATCAATTACCGATGAGCTATAGTGATTTTAGACCAAGACTAAAAGGCAACAAAAAAGATGCCTACCTAAACTTAACCAAAAACGAAAAGCGTATACTTGTTATAGGTGACCTTCACGCACCATTTACCCTTGACGGGTACTTTGAGTTCTGTAAGGACACCTATGCAAAGTATAACTGCAATCAAGTAATCTTTATTGGAGATATAATTGACAATCATTACTCATCCTTCCACGCAACTGACCCGGATGGTATGGGTGGTGGCGATGAGCTTGACTATGCGATTGAAGAGATTGCCAAGTGGCGAGATGAGTTTCCAAAAGCAGATGTGTGTATTGGAAACCACGATAGAATAATAATGCGTAAGGCTTTTGATTCTCAGATTCCTGCACGTTGGATTAAAGATTACAATGATGTACTTGGGACTAATTGGAATTGGGTAGAGCAGGTTGTTTACGATGGTGTACAATACGTTCACGGTGAAGGAGGAACAGCACGAACTAAATCTAAGAATGATATGATGTCAACCGTACAGGGTCATATCCATACACAGGCATATACAGAATGGAATGTAGGTAAGAACTTCAAGATATTCGGAATGCAGGTAGGTTGTGGAGTTGATGGTAAGTCATACGCAGCAGCGTATGCTAAGAACTTCAAGAAGCAAGCTATTGGATGTGGTGTAGTGTTCGGTGGACATACAGCAATTAACTGTATGATGGAGTTATGACAAAGAGATTTGAATCAAAAAAAGACTTGGATAGAGAGTCCAAAGCAATAAAAAAATTCTTAAGTGCATTCAATGGTTCGGCAATCAAGCTAGGACCAAACGATATAGACTACAAGATATTTGACAATGAAGGTAATGCTATATGCTATGCTGAGGTAAAAGGTAGAATACGAGATATGAAAGATGCATATCCACTACCGATAGCTGCTAGAAAATTAGTTAAATTAGCAGACAAAGAACTTGAAGGAGTTATTATATGGGCTTGCAATGATGGCATCATATACGGTCAACCTTCTAAGTTAAAAGGAGCTGTAAGGTACGGTGGAAGAACTCCAAGACCCGGGGCTGCCAATGACCAAGAAATAATGATATATTACTATAAACAAAAAGAATTAAAAAATGGCAACATACGATGATAAATTAAAAACACTAGAGGTACTCAGAGATTCTGATGCAATGATTGTAACGGGATTTGGAGAAGCTCTATTGGGCTATTGTGACTTCAGAGGTAATCTAGTGGCATCTTACGATATAGATAAGTGTATAGATATAATAGCACAAGATATGGAGTATGAGGATGCTATAGATTATTTTTACTTCAACATACACGGTGCGTATGTAGGAGAGAGTTCACCAATATTTATAAGATTAGACCACAACATATGAGTAAAGGACCAAACTACGAAGAATTTATAATAGCATTGCTAATTAATTTAGCTATAGTTTTGTTCGTCTTGAAGTTAATCTTGTAACCTTCTTAGGCTTGAAGATGTTCTTCATCTTCTTAGGCTTAACTCTTGCAGGTAGATTCTTTGAGCCGTATTCCTTCTCCCACCTCGCTGCAATCTCAGGGAGGTTCTTATGCATATATCGTCTCTGTGCTTCGCTTTTAAATGGCATATTATTTTCCGTAAATCTCTTTATACCCTTCAGGGTCTATTTGTTTAAATGCTTTCTTCTCTTCAGCTTCAGTAGGTCCTACATCAATCCACTTTGATTTACCACCTTTTCTGAAGTCTTTATACATAAAACTGTTTAACTCTTTTTCAACTTCTTTAGCAATAGGTACATATCCAAGTAAAGCAGGAATCTCAAAAAATACAAATCTCTTTAGACGTTGTTTTTCTCTTTTCTTAGCATCTGCTTTTTTACTAGGCTCTAAAATATCATCCGTTATTTTAAGTGCTTTGTCTCCAAAAGTTAATAATTTACTATAAGGTCCTGAAAAAGTATATAGATAGTCTGATACTTTTGCATCTTCGTATTCTTTTACTTTTGGGGATAATGTGTACCCTAGCTTGTCTTTGTATTTATCATACTCTCCATCTCTTAAAAACCCTAAATATTTTTCATTTATTGGCTCTATTACTAATGAGTTTTGAATTTGTTTAGTTAAGTTTCCAAAATTTCTTCCCACAAGTAAGCCAACACCGGTTTGCACTATTGCTTGACCTCCTTTTTTGAGAATACTTTTCTCTTCTTCGTCTTCACCTTCTGCGTACCCAAGTAAGCGTCTTATAACGCCAACAGCCCCATAAGGTATCACAGCAGCTAAGAATGAATACAAGGTCATTCTAGTAGCAACTGCTGCCATAAGCTGCCTACCTTCTTTTTCAGAAATCATTCCATTTCCTTTTGCTGCCATTAATCCTTTCCTAAAAGCCTGAAACTCATAATTTAAAAACGTATTCATATAATCGTTATAATTATAAAAAAACTTTTTCACAAACCCTAGTATCTCTTTTTGTCTTGCAGCATCTTTACCTTTTGATATACCCGTAAACATACCACTAGAAGCTCCTGCCTCAATGCTAACATCATCTGCTTTTTTCATAGATATTTTAAGTGCATTTTTGTATTTTGACATAAATGCTTGGTCATTGGCAGCAATCCTTTCAAATCCATCTTCCGGAAAAGACTCTCCTGTCTCCTGCTCAAAAGTTGATGCAAAAGTACCTTTAATAAGAGGTCTGTTCATTATTTGGTCAGGACTAGAAATAATTGTTGCTCCTACTGTGTCTGCAACATTTGCTAAAGGTTTTAATGAATAATAATTTATAGACCCTAAAACATCCATTACTTTACTTCTATTTTGCCTTCCTCTTATGCCTAACTTATCTTCAAAAAGTTTTTCTGTAAATCTTGATTTTAGATTTGAATCCCCATAAACTCTGTCTGTCTGTAAAGACCCAAGGTTTCTCATAGCTTTAGCCATTGTTTCAGAGCTCACATCTCTATATTTTGTTACACCGAGTGCCCATTCTTTTCTACCTTTATTTAATATATATGAAAAGTTAGATAAAACTTCCTGAGTGAATCTTTTAGAATCAGCCAAAACTCTTTGGTATGATATCCTAACTATAGCAGATAAAGCCTTATCTACCATCCCTGACGATGCAACAGAATTATATATAAAATTAGATATCGTATTTTCTACTAATGAGTCTATAGCTTCGTATATATCTTTTTTACTTTTATAAGAGCCATCCTTCTCTAATGCTTTTTTTGTTTCTTTTAATGTGGCTCTTGCAGTTTTTATGGGTGCTGTTAAATGAAAATCCAAAAGAGTGCTTTTAGAGCCTCGCTTTACTGAGTTATATATGTCAAAGTTTAAAGCAGTAACTACGTTTTGTCTTTCGATTGTTGACTTAGCTTTTGTTGAAGGCTTTAAATTTTGATTCATTGAATCCATTAATTTATGTGAATCATCAATAACATCTCCTTCAAATCTTTCACTAACAACAACGTGGTGAACATAGTTATTTAGTAGGTTTATTTTTTGACCCGTTACAACTCCTGCAACATACAATGCTTGTGGTGCAAGAGATTGATTTATTTCTTGAGCAACTTTTATAGATTTTTTCTCAGCACTATTAAACGAGCTGTAAAGTTTATCCATATTAATTTTCCCATCAACAACATATGCTTTTTTGATTTTTTTAAGCATATCTATGTCTCTTTTGTCCACCTTAGCTAAATCTATTGTTTTGTCAAGATATTCTGATGCTCTTTTGACTTTTGTTTTATCTTGATTGGAATTATACTCTAGCTCTAACATATATAAGAATTGTTTAGCTGATGATTCGATTGTCTTATTTTCGCTTCCTTTAAAAGATTTTTTCACAGCATCCCTAGCATTCTCAACTTGTTTGTAATATTTCTTTATATCATAAGTATATTTTTGTTCTCCTTCAGCCATACCTCTAAAAAAAGAATCATATAAGTTTTTACTTTTACCATCACCAAAAACAAGGTCAATGTAATACAATGGAGACGACTCGAGTGTTCTTTGAATATAGTTTTTCTTTCTTCCGGCAACTTTTAATAAACCTGTTTTTACTTTATTGTATTGTTTTTCAATCGCACCAATAGTGCCATTAATTATTGATTTTTTTACAGGACTAGTATTTTTTAAAGAATCTAACTTTGTTTTTAGCAGAAAAGCGTTATTTGTAACAAGACCTTGGTTTATGTTATTAATTACCTGTAGTAGTGTTTTTAACTCACTTACAGACAACTCCTCTATACCCTTAGTATTAATTAACTGTTTTAGTTGTTTAGCTAATACCAACTCTTCATTTATAGAAAATATTGGATTCTTTTCCTTGGAGTTTTCTTTTATACTTACTATTAACTCATCCTTTTCTTCTTGTATTTCCTGTTCTGTTTTCGTAGTTTTTTTAGTTGGACTTATTATTGATTCGTATTTTTTCATAATAACAGCATCGCTATCATCTATAACACCATCTTCTTTCATAAGAGAAATTATCTCTGTAGGAGACTTATCTTTAACTTTTGATTTGTTTTCAGCAACATAGTCTTCAAAACCACTAGCTAACCAACTTACTCTACTAAATTCAGAATTTATATAGTTAAGAATCTCTTCAGTATTTTTAGTTATTGATTCTAAATCTAATTCAAGTTCTTTCTTTCGTTTAGAAAGTGTATCTACTATATCTAAGTATTTATCTAAAAACTGAGATGGTATTAATCTAGGGTTAATTCTAAATAAACGACTCAGTAAAGGACCTACCTCGTTAATCCCTGTTTTCCCTTTCTTAATATTATTTCTTGCTTTAGGCAGCTTTGAATCGGCATCTCTTATCTTCGCAAGATAGTCTGCATCTGCAAACACCTTTGTCATATAATCAACGAAAGACTCAACCTGAGATGTAGAAAATACATCAACATTCTGAAACTTTCTTAATACAGCTTTAACCTGAAATGTTGTTAGCTTACCTTTACCTTCTAATTCGTTTAAGGTATCTCTCAAACTATCATCTAGTATCTTCTTTTCTTTCTTAGTTAATCTAGCTCTTTTCTTTAAGTCTTTAGCTATCTGTATCTGCTCCTTTAAATCTATTTTAGTTATGTTTGTGATTTTAGATAATATATTCTTAAAAGATTTAGAATCATCCTTCTGCTCACGAACAGCACGTTGCTGCTGAGCTTCTGTAGCAACACTACCCAATGGGTCATCAGGAAGCATAGCATATATAGGCTCGCCATTAGCTTTATTTTTACCTATCTCTTCTGCGTATCCATCCTCTACTAAGCTCTTCCAAACATTGTTTGAAGCATCATTTCTAAAACCACTAGAAATAAGAATTTGTCCTTTACTTGCTAGTAAAGAAGAAACCTCTCTATATAAATCCCTACCTAGTCCTTTTCCTCTTTTATCTAAGTCAATAAAAGAAAGTGCGACATCTTTATAATTCGGTATAGAATATGATGAAGTAACTATTTCACCAATTCTTTTCCCAAGTTCTGTTAATGTAAATACTCCTTTCTTTTCAGTAACTGAATATTCATCACTTAATTGGAATCTAACAGTTGAGCCATCTCTAGTTGTAGATTCTAAAGGACCTTTTTCAGTTTTTGCTCCCTTAGCCATAACTAAAGGACCTACTTGTATTATTTCATCAGCAGATACAACACGCTTGCTGTTAGCCTTGTCATAAAAGTATGAGTGACGATATGGATTAAATCCTACTTGAATCCACTCATCACTTTTTAAAGCATCATCGGCACGTTTTACAACGCTTTTAGTTGGCTCATTAAAATATGACCCATCCATTATACCAAATGGACTTTTATTTTTTTCTTTAGTGGCTACCTGTAATGCCCTAGCTGCACTGCTCTTAAATGTAACGTCTTTTAGTACAGCAACTTGACTATATCCTAAAACCCCTTTTCCTCCCGGTCCGTGTATGGTGTCTACATATATTCCAAAGTTTGTATATGCAGGTATATCTAAACGAGAAGAAACTAGTTGACCGTCTTTTATTTCAGTTGTTAGTCCTATTATCCCTAACTTAACTTTATTCTTATCTAAAGATAATACTATTTCATCTATTGTTGCAGGAGTTGGAACTGTATCATATGGAGTGATTGGCATCTCCTCTTTAATAACTTTGTCCTTTTCTTCTAAAGTTATTTCTCCTTTTGAATATTTTAAATTAGCATCGAATGCTCTTATAGGATAAGGCATCTTAATACCTTTTTTATTATTATCCTTCCAATCTTCAACTTGCTTAACAGTTTTTCCTATCTTAGAATAAACTTCTTCAGTATCTAATTTCTGCTCACGAGTTACTCTCCTTCCTCTATCCCTCCCGACAATGTCTCTGTCAGCTCTAACGCCTCTTCCTCTGATATCTTCAATTGGTCCTTCAATCCTTGCAGAAACGGATTCTGCCCAAGTTGGGTCGTTAATTCCTTCTCCTTTTTCAATTGCTTCATTTCTTGCTTCATTTATAGTTATTTTTCCATTTCGATATCTTTCCCAAATATCGTTAATTAATTTTACTTTTTTACTATCTCTTTTAAAAGAATCTGTATATAATCCTCTAACAGCCTCCCAAGTTATACTTTGAACTTGTCTAGGTAGTAATCCTAATTCTTCTGCTGCCAACGCATATGCATCAGAATACGCATAATATACCCCCTTCACTCCTTTTGCTCCTGAGTTACTTGTTCCTGTGCCAAAATTATTTCCAACCTCTCTTGAATTACCTGATAATGGCTTCAATAAACCTGCTGCAACAGCGTGAGTATCTATAGTAACGTCACCATCCTCACTCATAGGGTCTATAATGTTATTATAGAAGTTTCTTATTTTGTGCATTTCGCCAAGAGTTTTAGTTATATTTTCTTGACTACCATCATTGTATATAGATACCCCTTTTCCTATTTCAACATAAGAACCCCAAGCTACTTTAGATTTAGTTCCATCTTTTTTAGTGGCAACTTGCATTACTTCCCCATCAGGTCTAAGTATATTATAATCTTTTGTTACATTTAATTCTGTATATAATCTAACATAGTAAGCCTGATAAGCAGGGTCTGCATCCTTTATTTTAGTTCCTATCAAAGATGTTAATGCATCTTGTACTTTTTGTACTTGAGATAATTTTTTCTGTAACGCTTCTTTATTTTTCTTTGTTCTGCTTTTTTTATACCTTCTTCTAGCACCTGTAGGTCCATCTAGTCCCGTATCGGAAACTTTCTGTTGAAAGTCAACCATATCTTGAGTCATTGCAGGATTGTCCTTATATGTCATTAATGTAAGTTCAGCCAATCTTACATTTTGATACCAATCTTTTTGTGGAGATAAAGATGCAATTATTCCTGCAACCTGCTCAACGCTAACATCATATTTTTTAGATAAATCTTGAGCTAATATATTAGCACCATCATACCACAAAGTAGATATGTCTTTATAGTTTTGATTAAACTCCTCTGTTAAAAATATTAAGTTATCAGCTACTTCTCTTGTAAATACATCGTATACTTCTTGTGCTTGTTCTTCAGTTTTAATTTCACCGAACTTTTTCTTACCACTTACAATATCCTCTTTAGCTAATATATTTGCATTTTTAATAAAAGCCTGTGGAGCTTCTTTTTTAACATAAGCTATAGACAAATCTTCTGTCTCGGTAATTGTTTTTTTGTCTTTAGTTCCTTTAACTGCAACACCTTTTGATATTCGCTTACCGGGTCTATATTTAGCTCTAATCTGAGTTACATCTATTTTTTGCTGACGTTCTTTTCTTTTATCAGAAACTTTATCTTCAACGTCTCTATCAGTAAGCGGTTTAGTTTCTTCTTCAGTTATAGCCTCTCCCTCTTTCACCCGGGTAGCCATTGTATTTAATAAATCAATGGTATCTATGTCTGATAGGTCTTGTTCTGATAATTTAATTATATCACCTAAACCAAACTTAGTTGCAACTTTATTTACGAACTGTTTAATCTTAATCTTAACAGGTGCACTTAGTTTCTTGTAATCGCTTGAAAGCATACCAAACAATTCAGATAATGCTTCCTCGCTTCTTATGTTGTCAGCATATTTTTCAGAAAACTTTCTTAGCTTTCTTTTTAAGAATGGATTGGTAGCTAAAGAACGATTAACAGTTTTGTACATATCATCCGTTAGCTTCTGTAACTCTACATCAGATTTTATGGACTCTAATAATATAGAGTGGAATGTTTCGTGTCCTACGGTTCTTTTATTAGCTTTTGATAAATCTATATGTATTGTTTTTGTTGCAGGGTCGTAAGAACCTCTAGTGCCTTCTCTGCCAAAATCAGTATATTCTTTACTTGTATCGTGTAAAACCACCCTCACATTAGGTGCTACTCGCTGAATAGCAACGGCAGCTTTTGTTGCTTGGTTTACTATTGATTGACCTATAGATGAAAGCTCAAACTCAGCAGATTTATTTCTAACTAAGTTATCCGATAATGTTTCTGCTACTTCAGGATTTGTTTCGTTAAATATATTATCTACCCTTTTAGTTTCATTAATTACTTCTTCATCAACCTTTTCTTCAACTTCAGCATCTTCAATACCCTCTGTAGTAACTTTAGGTGCAGGTTCTTGTGTTTCTAATGGCTGCACCACCTTGCCTGCTATTATGTCTTGTATGTTCTTGTCTAACTCTTCTATTCTTTGTTTTTTATCAGCTATTAACGAAGGGACAGTAACACCCTCTGTTTCTTTTTGTAAGGATATTCTTTCTGCTGTTAACTTAAATAATTGTTTTTGATTTCCTACAGTTATTCGATTGGTCTTAGTAGCATTTCTAACTTCTGCTGCTGCTTGTGAAACAATACCAACCTGCTCTTTAGCTGCCTGAAGTTCTTCGTCTGTTTCTATCTTGCCTGTTTTTCTATATGAATTAAGCTGTGCATCTACCTTAGCCATTTGCTTAGGGTCGGTGAACATTTTTTCAATAGCCTTGTAATCGTTTCCAACAAAAATATTTCCCCCTGCTACGTTTAATGAAACACCACCAATACCACCACCGACAGTACCTGCAAGAAAGTTATCCCAAGCCTGTGACCAAAATTCTTTAGACTTAATACTCGCTTTGATAAACTCAGGTTTATCTTCATCTTTTAATGCATTATATGTTTCAGCTAGTCCTTTACTTAAAAGAAACTGAGAAAATTCTTGAACACCCTCTTCTGCTGATTCTTTTAATGTTTCTGTTAGAATTGGTTTATAAGATACCTTTATTGCTTTTTCTGCTGCTTCTCTTGTAAATCCTTTTGCTCCACTTTCTAAAATTTCATTTAAAACCTTCTTCCTAAGTGACCTACCGGCTAATGCTTCTATACCTCTGCTTGCACCCCACATCTCTAAAGGTGCTGATATAGCACCATAAGCCATAGAAAGATTCATAGCATCTTCGTGGCTTAATCCACTATCGGTAGCCTCTCTATACATCTCACTAGCAGACATTGTATAACCTGCTGCAACAACAGCAGGAGTGCCTCCTAAAAATATTCCTGAACCTACAATGAAACCAATCTGCCCCACAACCTCTCCTGTGAAGTTCATTTTTTTGTCTCTATAGTCTTTTGGAAAAAAATCTCTTACTTCATCTTCTAGCTTTAAAGCATCTTGCATTAATGATTCACTTACAAGATTTGACTGAGCAGAAGTCATAAAACCTGCCTTACCTGCTATCGATGCTAGTGTTCCAAAAATAACAGGAGCAGCAGAGACAGTACGAGAAACAAGTTCAGATGCAGCACTAGAAACTCCTGACAAAGGAGCTAACATATCTTCATTCTCAGATATAATATCTAAAGAATTTATAAGTATACCATCTTCGTTTGATTCTTTTAGTAAATTATTGTATTCCTCTATTGTTTCATTTAGAGGTATACTTAATTGGTCTGCTAATAAGTTATTACCTTGCTCCTGAAGTTGAGTAATTTTTTCCTTAGTATTTTTTATGTCTTCTTGTAATTGACCAACTTTTTTTATTTTTATTGAGTAATCTTCTCTTTTTTGATTTTCTATAACATCTGCAAAGTTTTCTATAAGACCTGACTGAAGACCGGCATCACCTATTTCTTCTGTTTCGTATAGCTTAACTATCTCTTCAATATTTTGGTTAGGTATTAATGATTGATTTACACCTATTACCTCTCCATTCTCCCTAACAACACCCGGCTCTATTCTAGTTTTTACTTCTTCAGGTAATTCGTTGTATGATTCTACAAACTTTCTTTCATCACTAACTTCTTCAAAAACATCCTTGTACATATCAGGGAAAACTTCGTCAACATTCTCTCCTGCTTTATTGTACTTTCTAGCTAACTTGTCTGCCACTCTATCAGCAAAAGCAGACTCCCCTTGAAATAATCCGGGATATGCATCTTTTACTAATGGTTCTTTTGGTAAAGTAGACGGGTCAAATTGTGTTTGAGGAACGACAGTTTCTTCAGAAACAGGCAGCTCTTCTTCTTCTGTATCTGCTAAATTGTAATCAAATAAGTCTGAGTCCGAAGAAGTATCTTCTCCCGGAACTTCCTCTGTAGTAGATTCCGTAGTAACCTCGGTTTCCAAAGTGGGCTGAGAATCGTCTTTTTTTTTTACGTCATTACCCCAAGCAGTTTTGAATGTAGATAATTCAGTAGTCTGAAACAATCCTCTTTCTTTTCCTAGATTATATAGACTGCTTTGAACCTCATCACTTGCTGACGAAAATTTATCAAATGAAGTTTTTTCTGTTATTATACCATTTTCTAGATATAAATTATATAATGCTTGTAATTTATCCATTTATTATTATTATTAAAATAAATCGTCTCCTGCTCCTCCTCCCATAGTTCCTAATTTATTTTTAAATCTAGCTTGCTGTGTAGCGTTCCCTCTCAAATAACTATCTAGTGCATTAATTGACATTGAATCTCCTAAGATAAATGTTGGACCTATTGTTGCTCCCGTTGTCTTATCTGTTTTTTCAACTATTTTTATTTGATTAGTTTCAGAATTAATTTCTGATTCAATGCCCATTCCTAGTAGTTTATTTCGAATATCTGTACCTGATTTATCTACAGTTATATTTTTATCAAGAAAATTACCGTATGCTTTTTGGAAATCTATTTTTGGTGGAGTTAACCCTGTTATTACATCAGGCAAATTAATATCTTTTCCTTCAAACGTAGTTAATAAAGGAGAGCCTCCCCATCCACCTAAATCAATATTTCCTGAGTAGTCTATTGATTTTAATGCTTTTGTAGCATCAGATATACCTGTCAATGCAGTTGCAGTTTTAGCAAATGTACTAAAGTTATCAGTATAACTTAAAGGAGAAGTTCTTTTTAATTTACCTGTAGAGTCTTTATACACAATAGTAACATCATTGTCTCTTCTTATTATGTCGTGAATTTTACCTTTACTTAAACCTTTAAAGTATTGTATAGCTCCTTGTATGTCTTCTTCAGATTGACCTGCATAAAGCAATGCTAATTGATTTAAACTTTCATTATCTTTTTTTCTATCTTGGCTTTGATTCCACCAAAACTGTTTCTCTGACCAAGAAGCCTCAACTTTAGGAGTAGTTGTTTCACCATACTTTTTGTCAATCATACTGTCAATCAAATTACCAACGTGGTTTCTAGCTGCCTTTTTCTGACCGTCAGTCAATTGAGCCATACCTTCTTTCCCGTTTGATAAATCAATATAAACTTGCTTCTCCCTTTCGGCAGAATCTTTCGATAATTTATTTACATCAGTAACTACCTTATACCCTTTAGACTTCATACTATCTGCTAGAACAGAAGCTATGTCGTTATCTGAGCTAAGTATAATATCAATTTGAGCTGCCCTACTTTGTTCGTAGTCAGGTCTTTTAGTAATGTCACTAACAGTAACTGTCTTACCGCCTGCTTTTCTACTAGCTGCTGCCGACTCTGTATCTATGTACTCTCCAAGGAACGATACAGCATTTGCTGTTGTTTTATTTATATCAACCTTATCAATAAAGTTCTGTGCTAAATTAAACATAGCTTGTGCACTTCTTGCCCGACTTGGGTCTATAGTCGTTACACCATTCTTATCTGTAACTAACGGAGCAGCTACGATAGCACCCGTACTGTCAATAAAGAAATCATTCTCATTAAAATTAGTCATATTAGATATATCTTCAAATATCTGCTGCTCAACTTCACCTGAAATATCTTCATCTAGTCTGTTTAGATGCTTTTCGTATAGCTTGTTGTAATTATTACTTAAGTTAAATATTTGGTCTGCACTACTGTTCATCCTCTGAACTTTACGCATATATTCAGCAGGAGTAATTCTACCTGCCTTAAGGTCTTTATTAGCAGCCAACAAGTAAGAACTTGCGTTATCTGCTAAGCCAATTATTCTGTCGTTAAAGTCTGTATTGTATCCTAATGGTGCTTCTTTCAATGCATCCTGAGTTTTAATCATTGCATCATCAAGAAGGTCTTTCTTAGCTTGTCTTTCTTCTCGTTCTGCAACGAGCATATCAGCAAAGCCTTTTCCTACTTCACCCCAATTGACATCGTTCTCGATGTTCCTTTCTACATATCCAAATTTAGTTGCCATATATTATTATCTTATTGGTCCTGTGTATGGATTAAATGAGTATATATTTTGTTCAGGAGGAGCTAGAAAACCCATACGTTTAGATACTCCCGGATAAAAATCAGTTTGAGTAGTCAGTAGCGATTGGTCTACAGGCTGTATTGACATTATTTGTTCTTGAGGAGTTAACGGTATTTTTGGTGGAGGTGTTTGAGTAACATTATACCTAGCTGCTTGTTCTGCCGTTGGCTTAAGTCCTGTCATTTCAATAGTCCCTTCGGGTACAGTATCTCCATACGTTACAGGTGCTTTTTGCTTACCATACAATGCCATAGCCTCTAGACCTGTCATCGCTGCTCCTCCAATACCCTGTATACCTGCTTGTAGTTGTTGTTGTCTTCTTTCTTCTGCGTTAGCTGCTGCAAGTTGTGCTCCTGTCACTTCACCTAAATCAAGCTGTGTTCCTATATCACGAAGTCTTGACTCTTCTTGTTGAGTTAAGTAATCTAAGTTAAATAACTCCTGACCCATAGCTGATGCTATTTGTCGCTGTGCTTGTTGTTGTTGACCGTATATAGCACCAACTCTACCCATACCTCTATCGCTTTCTCTAAGGGCTTCTGTTGCTTGTGCTCCTGCTACCAATGCAGCTTCTCTTTCTAATTCATATGGCTCTTTTTGAATAGCCAATGACTCCATATAATTCTTCTCAAGACTCCTACGAGCTTGTTTCATATACTTATCGGCAGTTGCCTCTGCTTCTCTTTGTTTTGCTTTTTGCTTTCTAGCTTGAGAAAATGACTGTGCAGACCCGGCTAATTGAGAACCTACTGCTGCTACGGTTAATGCTGTTGCTAATGCCATATTATAATTTCTTTATCATTTCAGATGAATAGCTATCTCCCTCAACATACCCTAACTTTTTGTAGACATCTATCAGACCTCTGTGTTTTATTAGAGCATATGCAATTGATGCACCATTCATCTTACATATCTTAGTTAACGTATTAATTAACAACTCAATAGCCATTGACCTATTTGGTTTCTTTCTGTAGTTTTTATTAGAAATTATCCAATCAACCCAACAAACTTCTGAGTTTGTTCTATATATAAAACCTGCACATACAGGAATGTCTTCGTCATAAACCATAAAACCACCCGTAGCATTTTCAGGTAAGAATGATTTTGGAGGTGCTGCCCAACCCCAATCTTTCCACCAATCTACAAGTATATCGTCATAGTCAGTTTCGGATAATGGCTTAACGTCAAACATCATTGACCACAAAGATAATAAATTTAAGGGAAACTTTTCATAACCTCTGACTCAACAGCAAATAACTCAACCTTTGTATTTTCTGAGTACGTTAAGTCAAATACTGCGTAATGCCCTAATACACCGTGAGATTCAGCAACTGAGTTCTTGATAAACAAGAAGGTTTCTACGTTTGTTGGTATTGGTGTAGTTCCGGCAGGTGATGTATCTATAACAACATTATTAACACCACCTCTAAGGTTTACATTAATGGCTGTTACGTTTCCTGCATATACAGGCACATTACTGCTTGACAAAAAGTAAAAGTAGTCATCAACACTTAATATATTACCTATCTGAATTGTTGTTGCGAAGTTTATTGTAGCAGCTCCTGAAACAATATTTACTGTCGTGCTATTACCTATACCGTTTAAAGAACGCAATGAATTTTCAGGTAAAGCAGCAGGTGTAGAGCCTAAGCCCTTATTCCTAACAAACGCAAACCAACTCTGCTCTTTCTTTTCAAAATAACTATAGTCTACAAATCCCGAATCTTGTATATCAGTTTTAAGGGTAGCTGCCCAAGCATCATCTCCCTCTAAATTAAGCGTTTTAAAGAGCTTATTCTCTAGTGGCGACACATTGAATACACTTTCCATTTTAGATGGCTTGAAAGCCTCGTCAGGAGTTCCTACCTGAGTCCAAAAGTCAGTATAGAATGTATTTCTATTTTCATTTACATTATGGCGGTAAAGGTTACCCCCTTTAAAAGTGTAAAAGTAATTATTCATTCCTATCATCCAATCAGGATAATAGCTATAAAAGGATGGGAATCCCTGTACTCCTTCGTCATATGTTAATGTGTAGTTAGGCATATCTTAGCAGTTTGCTCTTTGTATTATTATTCCGTTTGCATCGACCTCAATAAACTCTAATGCATTTATTTTATAAAACCCTTGTGGCAATACATTACTTCCATATGCATCTGAAAATACCCAATCATTTACGGCAGGGTTTCCTGCTGTTCCTGATACAGGTGCGTTATATATTGGTGTATTTATTACAACAAATCCACAAGCCTGTATTTGAGTATTACCTCTAACTGATGATAAGAATGATGTAAGCAACACAGGGCATTCAACCTCTACGGTAAATGCAGTTCCCGGACAAGTACCTACCATATCAAGATTTATATTGTTTGGAGATGCAGCAACCTTTGGTATAACCATAACGCAATCACCGGGTGCTGAACCTGAAGTTAAACTTATCTCGCCTGCTTGAGGTGTTACACTTGTTGTTGTTCCTGTATCTTGATACCCCACTCCATCTTTATATTTATATTTAGTAAGACCACTATAAGTAGTTCCTGCTGTAGGTAAACAAAAATCAGGTGGCTGAGGAACATCGTTACCTAAATAAGTATATCCACCTGACACGGTACTTCCGTGATATCCATCAACAGGAGAACTTAGTTTATTATACAACACACCATTATATGTTGCTCTTATACCATCAGGTATACTTACAGGTGTAAACTTGACAATAACAGCACCTAAAGTAGCTCCTAAGTCAACATTTAATTCATACACACCTTCACCTAAACCACCTACTCCTATAGGGCTACCACAAGGAGTTAAGCACTCCGGGCAGCTTTGGATAGGTCCTAGTATTCCACTAACCTGTTCTCTGCTTATACCACTTCCATCAGCATAGAATCCATCTGCACTAACAATGGTTAATGCAGCATCATCAAATACTGTTGTTGAGTTAGATAGTGTCGTTCCGTTTAAGTAATATATCGCCATAATTTAATTCTTTTAACAAGTGCAACAAGAATCTTCTATTGTTGCTCCAAAACATAAGTCATCTTCAGTTGATAATCTGTAATCCCAAATCAAGTACAAATAAGCTCCTTGATTAGGCATTGTAAATGTAGCAGAGTATTTATCAGGTGCATCCGTACTGTTTATTGCAGGCACTCCACCATCGGGGTCAGTTAGCGTTTCTGCTAGCAATAATTTTATATCTGCAATAGTATTATAATATCTTGTATTGGTTCTTAAATATCTAAAGTTATTAGGTGTCGGAGGAAGAGGTGAAAGTACACCTTCGCTAAATACAAAGTCATCAAAGTTAATCTTATTACATATCATACTAACAGTAGCTGAATCAGCAGGAATAACTCCTGCTCCTTGAAGCCCTGTTATTTGGTCATAATCAGATATCACAAACTCAGTTGTATTATCATTGTCGAAAGAAACTAATCGTGAATGTAATGGTGATACAAATGCACCGTCAGTCCAACTATATTCACTATGAATATACTGACCATTAATTGCATCGCTTGTTATAGATACAGGTATAATAGTAATAGTCTCTGCTTCAGGACACCCAACATTAATACCTCGTATATAGCTTTTATTTGTTGAAGAATTTTCAACTACCAAAGTAACCTTTTGGTCAGCAACAGAACTCTTCTGAATAGTTATTGTATCGCTAATAGGAGTGGATGCACTAAAATATGTATTAGTAACCCCTGCATATGTGTAGTCTATTCTAAATGATTGATTGCCTGAAACTGACGAGTCTATATCTATATCTATAGTCACATCTCCAACTAGGTCTCCTACATCAACACAGAAATCATAAGGTTTAGCTACATCTACGACTATATTTCCTACTATTACACCACAGTCTATGCAGTCTATATCAACAGGTTTAACAATGTCATTAGAGCTAAGAACATACTCATCCATATATGGGTCAAACCCACCTAGCTTTTGAGTCTCAAAAGACTCTATAAATAAGTCTCTAAACCAACTCCGCATACCTTGCTCTGATATTACAGTTAATTTTTCATTCTGAGCTGCACTACCCTTAAGCTGTATTACAGCACCACGTTTAGCATCCGTGAAGTATTTATCTGCACCCCATTGTACAAAACTTTCCGGGTTATTAGATATACCATACTCTTCTGTACGAGCCACTTGCTTACCTAATATTTCAGGTACTGTAACTAATGCACTACCGCCCGTAGCACCTGTTATCATTTCTTTACCTTGAAGTACATAAGATATCCTATCTTCTTGTAGTGTAAGTATGTCAGTCTCTCTACCAAATAGTTTTTGGATAGGTCCAAATGTACGTTCAAGAGGCTTGAAGTTTAGTAGCCCTAAATTAAACTCGTTAAGTTTGTTTATATTATTCTCTTCGTTATATACGCCACTATATGTCAAGTCAGCAAAACGATGTGCTTCCTTATATTCTTTTTCATCTGTGGTGTAAATTCTGTTACCAAGGTTAAATGTTTTACCTACAATTGAATCTCTTATCTTATAACTTTCAGCTCCGTTACCAAACGAATAGCAGTTATAAAAATCTGTAGTAACTATTGCAGGAGTTGTTGCCGTTTGATACACATCATTATCTCCCTGATGAAATCCATCTGAGTTAATTTTATATGTATCTGCGGATTCAAACCAAACATCAGGTAACGCATCTTGAGGCTCTGTTTCAAATATTATAGTTTGGTCTGTTCGTCTTAAACTCATTCTAACATCAAGCCTACTTCTTCTATTTGTAGTCCCTCCACAGGCTTTATACCCTCTTATTTGTATAAAACTACTAAAAGTCACACCATCTCCTTGAATCCAAGTAAACACAGATTGGTCATAACCTGCTGTAAGACAAGTAGGGGTAGAGGAGATATTTGGATAATAAACTAAAGGATTGCTTCCTGTATTATTTTCTTCTAATATTTTATTGAAATCAATAGCATTCAACCAAGCACCTAAGTTTGAATATTGCCTTGTTGCAACTATAGTTATATTTGATATATAAGTTGTTCTTTCAGGACATTTAAACCAAGCTCCAATATTTGTAGTTGCAGTAATATTTTCAATTTTAAAAATAGACCCCGGAGGTATATCAACATCTTGATATGGAGGACCTGTCCTTAATGCCAAAACGTGTGTTTGAAAAGGACAATCATTTTTAAAATCCTCTTCAACGTATCTATTCATTGGATAAAAAGAATTTACATCTTCTTCTGTGTTTATTGTATTGGGATTTATTTTCATATAAGTCCCTGCAAAACTACCTTCTTCTATTTCGCTTGAAGCAAAAACTATTTTTTCAAGAACAGTAACATAAACACAACCACTCCTAGCTCCACTTGAATCTCTTTTTACAATTAACCTATCGCCCTGCTCAACTTTTTTTGCATTTTCGCCTTCTAATAAAAAGAACACGTTTGCTTCTGTGTTTTCTTGATAGTAAACATTGCTATATATTACATCGTAATTTTCTTCATCAGGTTTTATTACAAACTTATAATTTGTAGCCCATTCAGGTGCTATTTGCCTTGGAGGTATAGTTACTTGTATTTTATTAAGACTTGTAGATTCGCTACAAGGAATATGCAATGAATTATTATTGCTCACAAGTGCTGTGCTAGAACGACCAAATTCATCCATATAAACTATACCTGTTTCGTATCCTCTATTGCTATGAAGGCTACTTGATTCTTTACTAGACTTAAATGTTAAATTAGATGCTGTTATTTCATAAAACTCATACACATCCTGAAATATATCACTTCCTTGATTAACATCGTCAACAAATCTCATATAAGGTATTGTTATAAATAACTGATTTGCAAAAGGTGCTGACGGATTCATAGATATAAACAAAGGCTCATTATTTGCATATGCATTAGCACCAACAAGAGAATTACCACTTACTGCACTACCCCATTTTTGAACAGAACCTGTTGAAGTGCTCAGTGTATTTGGTATAACGCAATTAAAATCATCTGTAAATATTACTCCATCGCAAGAAGTAGTTGCAGGTGAAGGAGCATAAACAGGCTGAATGTTCTTAGGACTGATATTACCTATTGCATTAATAAATGCATCGCTAGTAACTAAATCGTAAGGAGTGGCATAATCTTGAGGAAGAGCAAAGGAAACAGTTATGTCTTCTTCGGGAGTATCTACTTGAGGTGTGTTTGGTCCTCTAAAAGTATGATGTTTAAAACTTAAATTAATTGTTATAAGACTATCTCTTTTTAATTTATCAGCTATACTTGTAAAACTTAATCTAGCCGTTCCATTACAAGATACATTAAATCCTCTTGATGGGATAGAATAATCTTTATTTCTTTGTTGACCATCTATTGAAATTCCTTCATTTTTTTCGCTAATTAAATCAACCGTGTATTCTATTTGTGTTGGGACGCCATTTCTTTCTAAATTGTAACCATCTATGTAGTTGCCATATATAAGCCTGTTGCCCATTATTGTTTGAGCTAAAGCAAAGCGTGGTACGTTATCATATAATCTTAGTATCTCAGAATCAGGAAGTATTGTAAATATATTGCTGTTTGTAAATGTATATGTTTCGGTTGCATTATCCGCAAACCCTTGGTCTGTTTTGTTAAATTTATCTATGACCTTTATTATACTGTTTTGAGCTTCTTTAAATAAAAGTTCAACACTTTCAACTAATGTTCCTCCTGTATTGTAAGATACGTTTATTGAATTAAACGCATTAACCATACCTTCGTTAAGCAAACTGCTTACACTAAAATTAAAATTTTCAGGAACAAATGCAGGGTCTGAAAATGGAGATGTTGCAGAGTATTCACCATCAGCATATCTATATCTGTATGCAAAACATATATACCTGTCTTCTAAGTAATTGTCTTCTGCTGAAGGTATTTCTTGCAGCTCAATAGTAGGTGCATATAATGGGGGTCTTTTTATAACTAATAATCTTTCAGATAATAATGAAGGATTGTTTCCGTAATCTACTATTCTAGGTGCAGATAATACAGGATTATCATATCCACTTTTTATATTAATAAATCTTGGTGGATTTATATTGTCTGTAAAAAATAATAAATTTTCTACTAAATCTACACCTGTAATTAAATATTTTGGGTTAAAGTTTAATGTTGTGTTTACATCATCGCCATTGTTTACACTAATAACGTGATAATCAATTATATTATCGGTAGCGTTATACGATACTATAAGGTCTATCTTTCCTGTTGGAAATAATGACGTAGGTAGTCCTGCACCATCTCTAGCAAAATATGGGTCGTGAACAAACCAATATATAGTTTCGTTAGCACCATCTTCAAATGCACCAATACACTTGGCTTGAGTGCTTAATTTTTCATTGTTGTATTGTAGTTCGGTTAAACCTAAGTTACCTTTAGTATTTTCTATTACACCAATTTCAGAGCTTTCAGTAGACCCCATACGAACATTAATTGCATCTATGTATTCGCCATCAGGGATAAGTCGTTCATCAACCGACTTATTCATTCTACCTTTTATGAAGTTTCTTGTAATATTCGCCATATTATTTTATCCACTTATCTTGACCTCTTAGATTCATTAACAATCGACCCGGGTGGATGTTACTTATTCTTATCTTAGCGTTTCTCAATAAAGCAGTTTTTCTCTTCTGTGCTCTTCGTACAACGTACTCCTGCACATTAAGTTTACTATTTAATATTGCGTATTCGATATATGCATACACATAATCTTCAAATAATTTATTTACACTAATCTTAGAATCATCTCCACCTTCCATACCATCAGATACATACTCAAGTATACAAAGCTCTCCACTCATACCTGAGCTAAAGTTTATAACACCTGCTGCTTTATCTATCTTAAATGTAGGATTTATATTTGCTGTTTCTGTATTCAAACCATATCGTGCACCGATAGCATAATCAAAATACCAATTCCCTTCGTAATAGTATCCTTCCATCCCATCAAATTGACTTCCCTGATTAAGGTATATACTTTTCTTTTGGTTTGTAATTCTGTCTAAATCAATCTGAGAAAACTGTGGTGACAATGCATTGCCATCAGAATCAAATAATATTCTATTATTATTGTCTTGTAAGTACGCAAGAGAAGAGTTTATCTGAATATTTTCAGTTAGTGGTCTAAGTAAACCATCCTTATATATATTCACTCTAACCCAATTAACGTAGTCTGAAGGCAATATGTATCGTAAAGAGTCATTCACATTCAACTCTAATACTTTAAGCTCTTTAAACGCATCGTAATTAAGTTCTTGTATTGCTCTCTTTGCGTGGAACAATACCTTAAACCTTTCCTCGTTGTTTACAAGGCTGTGGTTTCCTGAATACATCAACATAAAGTTGTTGACTATATCATACAAGCTGACATATTGGTATGAACCCCAATTCGCATCTTCAGGAGCTACTCCCCCATTTTCATAATATTGATACTGTGATATATATGCCATTATTGTTGATTATCTTTTTGTTCTTCTAAATTAGCAAACTGAACTACCTGAGCTTCTCTTATCTGTATACCTGAGTATTGAAGTATCTTAATTACTAAATTTACCTCATCATCAATTGGCAACTCAAAGTCTTGGTAATCTGATTGTGATTGGTCAAATACAGGCTGCCCTCCTGTAAGTGTACTATATGTCCACTTAGGGTCTTTAGGGTATCTAATATACTGACTAAATATTTGTCCGGGATTGTTTATTGTTTTTGGTAATACTGTTACCGAATCAGTATTTAAAGAATACGCAGGAAAAGTTTTAGTAGGTGCAGTAAGTAATGAGTTAGCTAACATACTAATCTTACTATTTGTTACCTTTTCTACCTCATAGTTCTCAGGCTTGAATATTGAGTAATTAATACCTGAAGAAGGAGGAGGGAATATATTGTCCTCTAGGTTTAATATTTCATTAGAAACATTTGTGATTATTGTCTGCTCTAACGATTCTATATTAACTAGAATATCTCCAACAGCAACAACCCCTGCAAACCCATTATCTCTCATTGTAAATGGCTGCGGGCTAATACCACTAATACCACTTTTTACAAACGTAGTATACGCCAATACCTTATTTAATAAATAGTAATCATCCCCTGTAGTTAGTTGAGATGGTGTAAAGTATCTATTAAATGCTTTTTGGTCAAAGTTTCTTATTGTTGAGAATGTATCTATAGACTCCTCAATACCTTTTGTCATATCAGCATACTCAGACCCTGATATCCTAGCGTTCTCTTTATTTATAGCCGTATTGTAATTACTAAAGTAATTCTCAAAGATTTCTAGCTGTGCTTGCTTAGCAAACAGATTAAAATCCTGTGGAGATATATATCCATAGTTGTTCTTGTTAAGAACCGAAAAGACTGTATTTCTTACTGAGTTTATCATAATAAACTTTTGTACAAAGATAACAAAAAAAAAGAGTCCGACGGAAAATCGGACTCTTGTGATTTTGTAGCAATACTACCTTAAGCGTTCACTATGCTCGTAACAGCTTTTGGAAGACTAACTTCGTAGTAACTTTTTTGCCAAGATGTAGCAAGAGCACTTTCAATAGAATCTAAAATAATAGTGTAAACATCTGAGCCTACTTGAGCAGCAGTTATAACTGTAGTTGTAGTTCCATCAACATAATCAATAGTAACTGTAGTTGCAGTTGCACCTGAAGTAGCTACAGCCTTAATTCCATTTATAGAAATAAGCTGACCTGTGTTTGGAGCATTTGTAATTTTTAAGAATTTTGTCATAATAATAAATAATTTGTTAGTTAAAAACATCATCTTCGTGATGATGACTATACTGCAAATATAAGTCAAAAAAAATACCCATATTTTGCAATATGGGTATCTTTAATTTATTCAAATACTGATTATCCTTCTATAAGATTCTCAAGCATTTTTAGTGAGTCAATTCCTTCATCACTCTGCAAGTATGATGTTGCTAAATACAATGGGTCTTCATTGAATGGCACAACAAGCATTCTTGTTTTGTTAGATGGTGTGTTAAACCATATCTCCTTTTTGTTTCTTCTAAAGGTTAATAACCCTTTATCAAAGAACAGTTGTACTGTACCTTGAACTTTTACTGTTGGGTCATTAATAGCATCTAAAAAGTCACTTGGATTACTTTTAGCAAATATTAATATATCTCTTTTTAGTTCAGCAGTAGATATCTTAGAAGTATCTTTACCGAACAATACACGAGATAATGATTCAATCTGCTCAATAGATAGTTTACTCGCTTCAACAAGTGCATCTACCTCTAAGTTCAACACTTCAACTTCTTCTTCTGCATCTTTAGCTTCATTAACTTCCACGAATCTTCTTCCATTCATAGGATGATAATGTAAAAATTCTTGAAGCACAGGATTGTTTTTAGGAACGTAAAGCATACCATCTTCAAAAACAATTGGCTCTAAAATAAGATTACCATCTTGCTCATCCTCAAATGGAGACTTTTGGTTTCTAGCATATCTAAGTGGTCTGTTTTCATTTTTTTCTTCATCGAAGTAAAGTAATGAATAGCTCCTAGAACTTTTCGTTGGTATCATAAACGATAAGGGAGCTTTGTCTGATGTTAATTTGTAGGTTTTAGCTACAGATATTTTTTTATTTTTCATTTAATTTAATTTATAATTTTTAAAAAAAGGGGTGATATTTCACACCCCTTGTAATGTTAGTTATTCTTAATCTTTAAAGATAAAGAAGTTGTTTGCACCCATAGTACATACAGCTCTTTCAGAAAGGAAGTGTACTTCCATTGCATCAAGGTCGCTAGTCATTGCACCACCTGCTGAACCTGTAATCCACGTTTTGTAACGTCTATCTTCAGTTTCTGAAGCTCTATAACGAACGTGTAAGAAAGGTCGCTTAGCATTCTTTCCAAGAACTTGGTCGTAAACAGTAGTAGAACCCGCAGGTACTAATAATCCGTTAACTGAACCTGTTCCTGTAACACCACCTCGCATAGTTGGGTCGTTTAGGTATTTCCAATCAGTTTTGTAGAAATCGTAACCTCTACGGAATCCTGTGAAACCTAAGTTAAGAGCCATATCCTTATCGTTGTCAAATAGTCCGTAAGACGTACCACCTGCACCGTAAGAATTTTGAGCTGCTAACATATCATCGATATCAAAACCAAACTCTCTATTCAAGAAAATAACATTCTCTTCTATTGAACCCTGCTTATCTAATCGTCTGATGATGTTGTCAAAGTCAGCTAATGCAGCAGGATTACCACCTGCCCATACGTTTCCTCGGTCTTCTACTGTGTAGAAAATACCTTCAGTTCCTTTGAAACCTGCCGTAAATGCACCTGAAGGGTTACCACCTACGTTTTCCGCAGGAACAGCTTCAATCATTGCAGTTTCAAGATAGTCATCAAAACGTAAACGAGTTTCGTGCTCTGATTTTAAGTACCATAGGTATCCTGTAGCACCGTTTTCAGTAGTTACTTCTACCCATCCGATTTGAGCCATATCAGAACCTGATACTGCATACTTATCTTTAAGGATAATTGGAGAACATTCAAAGATGTCATCGTCTGCTTCTAAAGAACCATCCATTCCGGGTTGTCCTTTTTTAAACTCAGAACCGTAAATAAATACACTAACATCTGCATTAGTAAGACCTGTACCCGCAGTTACAAGTCCACCAAATTCATAAAAAGCAACTGTAAATCTGTTGTTAGCTAAATCAATAGCCGTAACTATTGCTTTATTTTGACCTGACCCATTATTTTGAGTTACTACTACTGTTTGACCTACTCTTATAGATATGCCATTATCTGCTGTAAACGCAGGGACTCCTGTATCATTAACTTGGAATATTGCAGTATCTGCATTTGCAGCCGCTGCTGAGCCAACTTTTACATATTTAGTGTGAAGTCTTCCTTGCTCAGCCCATTTAATAAGGTCAGAGTTAGAAGGCATTTCTGCTCCTACCATTCTAAGGAATGAGGAGATTGTACGATTACCATATCTTTCAAATTCTTTCTCATAAGTATCAGGTAGATACTGATTCAAGAAATCAAAGTTGGTAATATAATTTGTTGCGAGTGGGACTTGCTGTGCACTTGGCTGCAAATCAAACCCGGGGGTTGTTTGGACACTTCCTGCCATAATTTTTCTTTTTTAATTTTTAAACTTATTTTTTACTTCTAATTTTTAAACCTCTACCCGAGTCGTTGCCGAGAGATTTAATTTGCATCCCTCCTTTAGAAGTAACCTCAGGTGTTTTGCGTTCAGACATATTAATGTTTTTCGTCTTACGCATTACATCATCAGTAGCCTCTGCCTTGCCTTGCTCATAAAAGAACTTAGCAAACTTTTCAGGATTCATTGCAATAGACAAAGCCTTGTGGTATCCTACTGCATCTTCGATAAGTCCATCTTCATTTAAGAACTTTCCTATAAAGTTCTGTGGGTCAGATTGAATTTTCTTTAGTTCAGTAGCATCACCCGGAGAATACGTTACCTTTTTATCGTCAAGCGTGAACTCAAAACCTTTGAACTCACTTCCGAATACGTTATCAGTTTTTTTATTAAACCAATCACGCTTTCTTTGTATTGTCTCTTCGTAAGTCTTTGATGACTCTATATATTGTTTATATGCCTCAAGGTCTTTCGCATCGCTTTCAGAAATAGAACTCCGGCTTGACTCAAGGGGAACTCTGTACTTTTCCTTCTGCTCATTGAAATACTTCTTGGCTTTAGCAATAGTCTTTTTTCTTGCTATTTTGATTTTCTTAATGTCTGCATCATCATCTAACTCCTCATCGAAAGAATATTCATCCATTAACATATCAATGTCTTCGGAGTCTAATCCTTCTTCAGTTGCACTAAGATATTCTCGTAGCAATGTATCAGGGGTTAATTCATCAAAGTCTTTGCTTAACTTAACAAAGTCATCGATTCCTCTCCCTGTTTCTTTTTTGTACTTATAATAAGCTGCAACATCTTCAGGCATCTCTTCAGATTCCTGAGCTGCTGTAAGCTCATCAAGAGAATTAATTTCTCTTCCGTACTTATTCTTAATAAATGAAAGAACACTTTCCTCGTTTAACTCTGAGGGTTGAGTTGTATCTTCTTGTGCTTCAACTTCTGTCTCTACACTTTTAGTTTCTTCTTGAGCAACAACTTCAGTTGTTTCTTCAGATTCAACCTCTTCACTTAACTTTTCTTCGTGCTTTTCGAGCAACTCCTGTTCAACTTGTTGTACAGACTTTTCCTCAACAACACCTACTTCTTTTACTTTAATTTCCATTTGATTTGATTTTATGCAAAATTAAACAAAAAATAATTATGTTTTTTGCAACTCTTCAATTCCCTTTGCTTTATCTTTACTAAAAGTTGCTTTACTTCCCAACTCTTCACAAAGTTTACTAGCAAGTTCATTTGCTTGTCGAGGTGTGTTACCTTTTTTTACATAAGAGTCATATGCATTCATACCCTCATCACACATCATTTTCTTTTTTTTAATTATAAGTTTATCTGATTGTCTCATATTTTATCTAGGTTCAAACTCAGCTAGGTCAAATCCATCTAGACTATCCTCGTTAGATTCAAAGGTCATAGGTGGTAAATTATTCTTTCTTTGATTTATTAGTTTTGATTGCTCAGAGTTTTGTTGGCTAATTCTATCTGACTTAGCTTTTTCTCTTTGGTCTTCCCTGCTTTGAAGCTGCTGTGATTCCATACCTCTAAGTTGCATATTAAGACTAAACTCTTTATCCATTAGCCTTTCTTTAAGCATTGCTTCATTCTTTAACTTTTCTATTTCAAAAGCTACCTCTGCTTGCTTAAGTTGCATTTTAGCCTGAGCTTCTGCTTGCATTTTTTGCATAGATGTTTGAGCAGCTAACTGCTGAGACTGCATTTGCTGTTGTGCTTGCATAGCTTGCTGCTGCATAGCCATCTTCTCTTCTCTTTCTTGCTTAGCTTTACGTTTAACTTTTAGTAACTGATTAGCTAACTTAATATTTCTAATCTCACGAATATCAATTGCATCCTCAAGGTTTATATCACCTTTAGATAATGCCATTTGAATATTCTGCTCAAGCATTGATTTCTGCTCTTCATCAGGAGAAACCTCAATAAATATCCCAAAGTCGTATAAGTATAGCTCATTTATGTCATCCAATATGGATACATTGTATTTGCCTATCTTATTAATAAACTCATCCTTAAAGTCAGCATATTCTAATACATCACTTACTCTGTAAGATAAACTTTCAGCTAGTGACCTATACATATAAAGACTTCCATCTAGTATATGTCTAGTAGCTGTATTTGAATTAGCTGCTGCTAGTTTCTGTAAACCAACTAAAGCATTCGGGTCAGGTGTGCTACCATCTCTAGCTTCATTAAGACCCGTTACATTTCTGATTTGGTTTAGGTAATGATTGTAATTACCGATAAGCATCTGAGTTTTAGATGCACCTGAGTTAGATGTTAGCTGCTGTATTGGTACTCTTGCGTTGTTAAATTCACCATCGCCTGTATAGCTTCTACCAATAACACTACCTGTTTGGAAATATAGTCTTAATGCATCTTCAGGATTGTATGCTGCTCCTGTACCTAAATCTACTTCATTCAATCCATCGGCATCAATAAACACACCATCAGGTACAACCTTAGCAATAACTTGCTGTAGTTTTAAATGAGTAATCTGAATCAAGTCAGCAAATGGTATCATACGTCTAACTAAAGACTCAATAACACCTTTGTACATTCTTGGTGCT
>WLWH01000290.1_pt1 | contig 42316 bp, 39 predicted proteins | sample 6712741 | NCBI WGS metagenome assembly WLWH01 (sample SAMN12718694, study PRJNA515312) | sponge metagenome | isolation source: marine sponge | host: Mycale hentscheli | place: New Zealand: South Island, Marlborough, Capsize Point | collected 2003-05-01 | reverse complement strand
GTGGGAGCTATCAATATTTCCATAAAGAGTCCGGCGCTCAGATTGAGGCATATTGCTGGGGGATAGGGGGAAAGTGTGAAGCGATCCGAAATGAAAATGATTGAGACCGCAGCAAAGCAGCGCTGGGAGGTCTCATCCGAGTACCGATCACAGGCGGTAGAGACTTTGATGAGAATCCTTGGCAGTGTAGAGTCATCAGACCGTGAGAAGATTGCGGCAACTCGCGCGTTGGTTGCGATGGACGTACTGAATCAGAAGGATGAGCATGCAGAGCAACTTAAATCAGACCGAAATCGATTTCTTGAGATCGCTAACCGACTCGGAATTAGAGAAAGTGTTGAGCCAGTTGCCAAAGTCGGAACAGATCACGTTGTTGAAGGAGTTATTGTCCGACCCGAACGAAAACAACAAAGACCTAAAAAGAAAACGCGCTCAAAGAAGCGCAGCGGCAGAGGTAATAATAAATCCAATCGCTGATCCGGCGCGTCGAGCAAGATGTTTAGCCGATCCGGTGGAGTTCCTGCGAACATATGGACTCGATGACTCGGGCAACTCGTGTTTCTACAATCCATTTGCCCAGCATCACATTGCAATGATTGAAGCAATTGACGAACGGTCTCGCAACGGCGGTGATAAATCTGTCGCGGCCCCGCGCGGAGACGGGAAGTCAACTACAGCAGTCTGGATGGCAATTTACATCTTGCTTGCCGCGCGTGTTCGCAGCATTGTGATCATTGCAGCGACTAGAAAGCACGCACAGAAGTTATTCAAGACAATCAAGAGAGCATTGACTCGAAATGAGTTGTTGATGTCCGATTTTCCAGAGATTTGCGATTGTGTCCGCGAATTAGATGGCGCACCGCAGCGAGCAGCCAAGCAACACGTTAATGGAAACAAAACTGGAATCGTTTGGACACAGGATGAGATCAAATTGCCCCATGTTGCTGGCAGTCCATACGGTGGCGCTCATGTTGCTTACTACGGACTCGATTCTGCTATTCGTGGAGGTCGATTTGAGTTTGCATTGATCGATGACCCCGAGACAAGAGAGGTAGCTTTCTCGGATGACCAAAACCGCAAGGTCGAAGACATGATCGATGGTGATGTTGCAGGGTTGGCAGGCCCAAACACGGCAATCAGTCGCGTGGTTCTCACAACGATCCAAAATTGCCGAAGCTATTCGTATCGAGTGACAGATCGCAAGCTAAAACCAACTTTTGCTGGTGATCGGTATGGCATGCTTTCGCAATGGCCTGATGATCGCGATGTTTGGGATGAATACATTGCAATGAGACAACGAAATCAATCTCAAGGCGATAAAGATGGACTTGAGGCTTTGCAATTCTATTTAGACAACCGAGATCGAATGGAATCAGGTTGCGTTGTCTCAAATCCCCACCGATTCAATCGAAGACTTGATGCAAATGGCAAAGCAGTCGAGGTAAGTGCAATCCAAGCGTTTTTCAATCGCGTTGCCGACTGGGGATTGTCTCGTGTCATGGCAGAGTTGCAAAACGAGCCAGATCAAGAAGAGCAAGAAGAAACACTTGGATTAACTGCCGGATTGGTTGCTAGTCGCGTGTCTCACCTGCTTCAAGGCGCATTGCCAACAGAAAAGTGCAAGATTGCGTTTGGGTTGGACATTGGCAAGTATTATTCGTATTGGGTCAAGGTGGCAAGTCATGGCAACGCAATTGGGCATGTCATTGACTATGGAATCATTGAAAACCCTAACATGACTAAATCGACCGAGCCTGATGCAGTTGCGGTCAGCTTAATGAAAGCGTTGGACATGTGGCGAACCGATATGCTTGCCGAGAACCCTCCCGATTTTGGTTTGATTGACTCAGGGTATTCGACGGACACAATTTACGAATTTATTCGTCGGTCAGGCGGTACACCATTCGCTGCGGCAAAAGGTTGGGACACTGGCAGGTTTCGAATCGGAGAAAACAAAACTGGTCGACGAGTCTTCCATGAGTCATACGCACAGTTTTTAAATGAAGAGAAGATTTGGCTTTACAACGTCCACACCGAATGGTGGAAGCAATACCTGCAAGAAAGATTCTTGACTCGCAACATTGTTGACGGGAGTTTCAACGATGGATCGTTAAGTCTGTTTAACGCTGGCAAAGACCCAAAGCGTCATTTAAGTTTTTCGCATCACATTACAGCAGAAGGCGAAGAGAAACTTTTTGTTGAGGGCAAGGGGATTGTCAGAAGTTGGAAAGTCTACAACCGAAACAACCACTGGCTTGATGCGACAGCATTGGCAATGGCAGCGCTCGGAGTTCTTGGAGTTCGATTGATCCCGAGAGTGAGCTTGCAGAGCGTGCCAGCAAAACCAGCAGCACCAAGTGCAACAAAACAACCTGACCCAAGATTTAAGCACCGGCAAGGTGGATGGGTGCAGGGAGCAACACCTAAAAAGGATATTCGATGACGATGACTAAGAAAAAACCACGCAAGTCTAAGAAAAAAGTCATCCGCAGACCGGATGTGCCAAAGGCGCGTCGATTCACGCCAAAGCCGTGCAGTGCTTGCAGCGAGTTGCGACCAAAAAACAAATCGTATTCCGAAGTTTATTCGACCTTTAAACGCACCGATGGAACCTATCGATACTGCCGTTGTAATTTTTGCAACAACACTTGGATGAGCGTCGAACGCAACTAAAGCCATCGCTGTGGAAGTTTGCAGGTTGGGAGCTAAGTTTAAGTCGTTATAGTTTTCGGCTATGGCATCAACACAACAACTGCTCGACCAAATTGAAACCGCAATTGAGGCACTGCTGACTGGAGGTCACTCTCAGTACAGCATTGGATCGCGAAGTGTAACCAAACTTGACCTGCCTTCTCTGTTTTCAGAACGAAGATTGTTGCAGGCTGAGGTCTCGCGTGAATCAAATGGAATGGTTCGTCTGGCAAAAATGGCGAGAACCAGCAAATGATTGAACGACTGCTCGACAACATTTATAAAACTGTTGCCCCTCGTCGTGCGTTGCAACGAATGCAAGCACGCAAGATCATGAGGGAATACGATGGCGCTCGACCCAATCGAATGAATGCTTACGCCGACCCTAAGAATCATTCGGCAGAGGAAGAACAGCAAGGCCCATTTGGAGCAGATGCGTTGCGAGCGTGGGCGAGAAAGCTAGTTCGCGACAACGCCTATGCGTTTGGAATTGTTGACACGATTGTTTCCTCAGTCATTGGCGAGGGAATTAAAGTTGAATCGATGTGCGATGGGTATCGCGGCATGGACGAAGACAAGGTCAACGATTATCGGAATAAAGTCTGGCAAGAGTGGTGCGAAAACTGCGAGCTAACTGGTCAGTTTAACTTTGACCAATTGCAAATGATTTGCCAACGAGAAATGTGCGAAGCAGGCGAAGTGTTGGTTCACTTAGTTACGCTGCCAAGTAAAAGACACAATGGAATTTACCGGCCAGTTCCATTTGCGTTGGAGTTGATTGAGGCAGATCGATTGGCCTCTGATCGTGACACCTACCAGATCATGCGAGACCGCGAAGGCATTAAGATTGTCCGTGGCGTTGAGATGGATCACAATGGCACGCCATTAGCCTATTGGATTTATCCAGCACATCCAGACTCGGGATATGCTTACGAGACAACTCCAATACGAATTCCAGCAAACAAAATCATCCATCTATTCAAGAGAGATCGAATTGGTCAATCTCGCGGAGTGACATGGTTTGCACCTGCTATTGAATCGCTCAGAACCATGGGCGTGTATTTAGAAAACGAATTGCAAGCCTCGGCAGTTGCAAGTTGCTTCACGATGGCAATCAAGACAGATGGAGACCAAACCGGAGGTCTCTTGCCACCGAGCTATGAGTCGGGAGACAACAGTGACGAGGCAGGCAATAGCTACGACTATTTGCAGGCTGGAATGATCATGCGACTGCGACCAAACGAGTCAGTCGAAAGCGTTAACCCAACTCGACCAAACACCGGAGCAGGTGCGTGGATTAACACAATCTTGCGTCAAGTTGCAGTTGGCGTTGGCTTGTCATACGAAACAGTGGCACGAGATTACTCTCAGACAAACTACAGCAGCAACCGAGCAAGCCAACTCGAAGATCGACGAAGATTCCGCAGATGGCAAAGCTATCTCTGTGGTGATTTGCTGCAACCTGTTTGGGATGAGTTTTTTAATCACTGTGCAATGATTGACAAAAAAGCCTTTCCGACGATGGCTGAATTGCTGGACAACCGAAGGAAATACACAAACGTGGAATTCCAGCCACCTCGATGGGAATGGGTCGACCCGTCAACCGAGCAGTCATCAAGCGAGGCAAGTATCAAAGCGTTTCAAAGCACTTACCAAGATGAGCTATCGGGTAGAGGTGCAAACTGGAAACGAGTATTTGAGCAACGCGCACGAGAAGAGAAGTTGCTCAAGAAACTTGGCTTGACATCTCCAGCAGGGCAAGAGCAGGCAGATGCACAAAGCAAAACCAAAACAGCAGACGCTGCGATGGTTGGGGCAGAAGCATCGGCACAACCGAAAGAAGAAAAGATTGAGGTTGAAAAACCACAGCCAGATTTGCCGATTAAAAAAAAAGATTTAGAACGCGGGACTGGTAGCTGCGGGCAGGATGACGCAGGCAAGTTTGGGCAAAACAATACATGTGCAGTTGGCTCAGGTCGTGGAGGTGCTGACGGAACAGGTGGCAAGGCAAAGCAAAAGCAAGTTCCTGAGTATTCCAACAAGATGAAGGGGGCAAGCAATTTTTCGCCATTGCCAAACCCATATGCTGACGAAGATGGGGATGGAATTACTGACAACGCATTGATCGGTGTGCCTGCCGACGAAACGCCACCACCTCCAAAGATTCCACGACTGCAAAATCTTGACGACGAAGAGCAGAAAAGTCAGGACGACTTTAACGCAGCGGTCGAAGCCAACCCTGAAAAAGAAGCAGATCGCTATCGGGAAATGGTTGCTGCAAAAAAAGACCCCAAAAAACCTTTGCTTCACAAATCGTTTAACACGGACGATGCGAAATATCTTAATCCGAAGTACGACAAAGACGATCCGGCAGCAATGGCAAAGCACAACTTGCCAAGTCACGCAGCAGCAAACGCCATGGCAAAACTTGGCTTTGAGCGAGAGCTTGATGCCAAACTTAAATCCGGTGAGATGAAAAAGGGTGACAGGATTTTAGTGACGATGGGTGGAGTTGCGGCAGGAAAAGGCTACGCAGTTGAGAAAAAATTCAATGATCAAGCTGATTCAATTGGTGCGGTTTGGGACACAGCAGGCGAGCAAAATGGAACAGAACTTGAGTGGGCAATCAAGCAGGCAACGGATCGTGGATTGAATGTAGAGTTTGTGTACGTTCACACCGATCCAACTGACCATGCGTTTGCGGGCATGGAAGGGTTCTTCAGTCGTGCAAAGAAAAAAGGCAGAACGCCGACAAGCCAAGTGTTTGGGCAAAGCTACAAAATTGGAGCAGAAAACTTTAACGCTGGACAAAAAAAATACGCTGACCAAGAGAACGTGAAGTGGACTGTGTTGGACAACCCCAACCCAAAAGGAAATAAAAAGGAGCGAACTCTTACGAGTGTGCCTGTGGCTGAAGTCCCCGATCCCAAGAAATTGCAAGAACGATTTGAACAAGAGGTGGAAAAACGGGACTTGCCACAGTACATCAAAGACGCAGCAATGAGTGGTCACAGGATTTTTGGTGACAAGAAGTTTGAGAAAGATTTGGATCGAGAACTTGATCGCTGTCGCAATATGATTATCCGACACGCACTCGACAACCTCGAAAGTGCTTTAATGCGAAGTCCGAATCCTTGTGGAACCGGCGATGGTGGATTGTTTACTGCGGGCAATTACTGCGCAACAGGCAATCCGAATCAGGGTGCAGGAAAACATACTGGCAAACCTTTGGCAACAAATGCAATTCCTGTAAACCTAAGAGAAAAGCCACTTGGCGAAGGCGTTGATCGTGCTGGTGTTAAGTACATGGAAGGCGAATGGGAGGTTCCCAAGCAAAAAAAGAAAAAGCCAAGCGTGTTTGAAGTGGTCAGTTACCTTGATCGTGAAAACGCAGAGAGAGGTTCTTTGGAATACGAGGTTCCACCCGAAGGCGCAAAGAACGCAAAAGAAGCAGCAAAGATAGATGCGGCAAATGACAAGAAAGCTGACCTGATCTCAGACGCAACAACTGCGGAAATTATGTGGGCATTAGAAAATGCTCCAGAGGGTGAGTCAGGTGCGGGATGGTATGAGCGCCAGATGGAAGGCGCGATGGACATCATGTACGACCTGTACCCCGAGATGAAAGGCAACGTAAAGGACGAGATGGCTTTCAAAGCTATTCTTGCTATTACAAGCAACGGGCAAGAGGTGAAGGACAACTTTAAACTTGCTGACAAACTCTATCAAAGGTATTTAAAGACTGGAGAATTTCCAACTAGCTTTAGCGAAGGTGGAAAACAAAAAGGTGCTATGAAAGATAGCATGCGGGTCATGAATCATCTCTATCAGAACTACACCCCAGAAGAGGTGAGCAAGTTTTTGGGGGCAAAGATGACGTTTGGTGAATTGGCAGACGAGGCAACAAAGCTAGGTCTTCCAATTAAAGCACTAAGCGGAGAAAACGTCGACACGATTGTAACTGGTTCTGTAATCTTCGGCCCTAAACTTGGATCATTCTACAACAATCTTAATGGCAATTTTGAATCTACAACGATGGACTTGTGGTTTGCCAGAACAATGGGACGCATTCAAGGCGTTGCCACAAAGGTTGATCCAGAAGGAGTTCGCCAAACCGCAAAAGATTTAAAGGAACAGATTTTGTTCGCCGCAGAGCGAGGCGTGGGAACCTTGCTTCCAGAAGACTTTGACCCCAAGACAAAGGTAGGTCAAAAGAAACTTAAGGCAATGAAAGCAGCGGGCGGTGGCAAGTCAACTACTGGAGACGCAGCACACGATCAATACAAACGATTGTTCAATGAAAAGACAATGTATTCGCAAGCCGAGGTAATTGGTTGGCTTGACGAAGCAATTGCGAATCCTGAATCAGCAGCAGACAACGAGGAATTGCTTGATTGGATTAACAACCGAAGAAAAGAGTTCGGTGCAAGTCGTTCATTTACTTACAACAGCGATGGCTCGCAAAAGTTTGAAAAAGGTCGCGGCCCTAACGATCCACGTATCAGCGAAAAGACAGGCAAGCAGTTAAGCGTTGACCCTAAATACAAAAGTTTCGTTGACAAAACACTTTTAAACAAACGATCCAAGACGTTATACGAAAAACTCGTGCCGATTAAAGCTGCACCAGCAGGTGGAGGCGAGCGAAACTTTTATCGTGATGTGATGAAGAAGACGCAACAGAAACTTGCCGAGCGAGGCATTGTGATGAATGCGGCAGATATGCAAGCAGTGCTTTGGTACAACGAAAAACGATTGTACACAAAGTTTGGATATTCAGGCAAAGGCTCAAGCACAGTTGATTATCTCGACGCTGCAATGATCTTAAAAGAAAAACGAAAGAAGAAAAAGAAATGAAAATCACAGGAAAGGGAAGTTCGCATGACTTCGGTGATCAGCATGCGTTCGACGTTGTAACACCAGAAGACAAAATGAAATTGATTGATGCGTTAATGGCAAAAATGGGAATTAAAAAGAAACCGCAAAAGCCACAAGTTCATCGCGCATGGAACGACATTAAGGTAATGAAACGAGACAATGCCAGCTAAGTACGATCACATATCCTTTAAACCGCCAACGTCTGTTGCCAAAGCAGCAAAGCGTGGTCTCAAAATGCGCTCAAAGCAAAGCAAGAGCAACCAAGGCGGGACTGCTGTTGGATTAGCTCGTGCAAACCAATTGGCAAAGCGAGAGACTCTTAGCCCGTCAACAGTTAAGCGAATGAAGGCGTTTTTTGATCGTCACCAGAAAAACAAGAAAGTTGACTCAGGGAAAAAAGCGGGAGCCGACAAAGGTCAGCAAGCGTGGCTTTTGTGGGGTGGAGATGCAGGTCGAGGTTGGAGTGCCAAGAAGGTAAGGCAGATGGAAGCGGCAGACAAAAAGAAGTCTGTCAAGCGAGCTAACAACCCATGCGGAATGGGCAAAGGTGGATTGTTCACAAAATCAAATTACTGCGCAACTGGAAATCCAAATCAGGGTAAGAAGTCAAAAGCAAAAGCCAAGCCAGCTAAAGCAGCCAAGCAAAGTTTGCCACCAGTTAAGGCTGAAGCTAGACGCAAAGAGCAGAGAAAAGCTGTTGACTCGATGCTCAATAGTTCAGCGGTAAGAACGCAAGTAACAAAACACAGAGACATAATAGAAGAGATAGACAAGAAAAGGAAACTGTTCAAAGAGCAAAAGAAAAAAGTTGAAGAGTGGCGAGACAAAATCAGAAACGGAGATTCATTGCTGCCTGCAAAGCATCAGAAATTCTGGGGAACGAGAGACTTTGAAAGAATTCGCAATTCTCTAGACAAAGAACTAGGCGTGTTCGAAGGCATTTCCCCAGAGCGAAAAGCTGAACTCAATAAAGTCATTAGCCAATACGAAGCAGAGTTCAAGGTTCTCGACGATGAAGAGACTCGTCTGCGAATGGATTTAAGAAAAACGGCAGAAGTTCGAGATCACGCGAGAGACATGCGGCAGGTTGAATATAGGAAAGCAGTCCAACGCAAAATGATGGAGCTAAACATTGGTTCGGCTGGATGGCTACAAGCGGTTCCGTTTAATTCTGACTGGGAAGAGTATAGGTTTTTGCGAGAGCAATACGCAGCAGTCTCTAGTTTTACACAAGACTTAAATGCGGAGATGCCTATTTTAAATGATAGTCAAAGGGAAGCATTAAGTCCCGAGAGATTGCAAGTATACAGCGAAGAAATAAACCTCAGAACAGCATTGCTAGGTGTTAACAGAAGTGAGAAGCAAGAACTTCGCGATAAAATGAAAGAGGTTAGAGAACGCCTCGACGATGGCGATCAAGGGAGATTGTCATTTGATGACGGGCAGCGAGGCCAAGGTTTAGGTCGCATAATGCGAAGAATGTGGCACGAGGAAAGAATCGAAGGTGCGAGAGAACAATCAAGAGCAATGTCAAAAGAGTTCGGCCTGCTGCCATTGTTTGAAGGGGATCGGAACGAAGAGCAAGCTGCCAAGGCGTTGCAGCTATTTAAACAACAGGAATTGATTGATCGATACAAACGAGAATACAGGGCGTTCAAAGATAAAGAATACGGAGGGTCAAACCAATATTTCGATGAGGCTGAAAACACAACAATAACCCTTGAAAACTCATACAGATTACAAAACAAAAAAGAGCAGTTTTCTCCCCAAGAAAATTTAGAAAAAGCAACCGCGTTTTTTGAATCGCAAGGATTGAAAATCTTTGAAGAAGACATTGCAACTCTCGGAGGTCTTGGCGATGACTCGCGAGCAACTGTAACAGTCACAGAAGTTGCAGGCACAGGTGAACCTGCTATCGAGTTATTGATTAGAGATGGATACAAAGCCGAACGCATGATGGTAGTCGAAGATGGCGAAATAATCATGCACAACAAATGGTTCAGAGTTTTCGAAACTGGGCAAGGACTTGGTTCGGAAATTTTTGCTAGGCAAGTTCAAGCTGCAAGGGAAGCAGGGGTTTCAAAACTGGAATGCCTTGCAGCAAGAAGTTCTGAAATGAATGGGTACATTACGTGGGCAAAATTTGGCTACGATGGAAGAATTCCACCTGATATTCGTCCAGAAGTAGAAGATCACTTTGGCGAATCAATAACTACGATTCAACAGTTAATGGCAACAGCAGGTGGAATGGATTGGTGGCAAGAACACGGGGTTGATTGGTACGCCACGTTTGACCTTGACCCTGACTCGTATTCGAGCAGGCACTTCGAAAGTTACTTGAAACGAAAAGGAATTTACGAAGGACCATGACTAAGAACTACGAAGAACCAGATGTTTCGCCAGTCGAAATGTACATCCTCGATTCGATAATTGATGACGAGATTGAGTTTCGTTTGTGGATGCAAAGCAAACGAGCAAAACGTGAGATGAAGCGAGCGCTTAACTCGTGCGGCATGAACGACGATGGCACGTTTGCATCCCCCAACTCGTGCGCGGGGACGAAGGGCAAAGGCAAGAAGGCAAAAAGCAAAACGCAAAGCAAGGTAGCACTGAAGACTTTTAAGAAGAATGGCGTTGAGTTTATTTCGCCAAACCGCGACCCTGAGCAGTATAGAAAATTTACTCCGGTCACAGGCAAGAACAGTGACTTTATTGGATTGCCTACTCAAGAGAAAATTCACAAGTATCTAAACAAAAACCTTGTTGCCAAAATGGTTACCGGCAAAAACGAGGACGGAAGCAAGATTGCAGGATACCCGTGGATAGAAAAACACGCGGGCAAGCTAGTCAAAGCAAGAATTGACATACCAACATACAAAGCATCTACGGAGGCAGGTGACTCGGTTTATGCAGTTACATTGCACGAGGACGACCGAAGGCAGTACGCAGGTGCTTACATTCCAATGGCAGTGTTAAGCAATGTCACGTTCAAAGACAATGATCTTGGAGCGCTTTATATTCAAGAAAAGATCGCAGGCAAAACTCCACTTGCAACAGTTGTCGGAACGCTAGATTACGATTCAACAATTAACCAAGTGATACCTGACGACATCGATAGCTGGACTCCGGTTGGATACAACCCATCGCACGCAACCTTCTTTTATGACAAACGCACTGGCAAGGAAGTAGCTGGCGGGGAAATTGCAATTTCAGTCGGCAACACAGTATTTGTCAAAAATCCTAAATACGCAAAAGGCGGTCGATCTGCGTTAAACAAACGAGAATCGCAATCAATAAGATCAACCAAAAAACGAATAGAGAAAATCGAAAAGACAGAAAAGTTAATCGGCACAAAAAAGAAAAAGCCTAAAGGCATTTACGATCTTGATCCCATGTCAGAGTTGCATGATTTGTTTGTTGGCCCTAAGCGTAAAAAGGTCAAACGAGCGTTGAATCCTTGCGGCATGACTAAAGGTGGAACATTTGCAAAGGGCAATTCGTGCGCTGGAACAAAGGGAACAGGCAAGTCAAAACTTAAAAAGCCAAAGCGACAAGCAAAGAAGTACACCCGAGAGGGATGGAAAAAATCGCTCAACGACTGGATGGATCGAAACAATTTAGACAAGTCGAAGTTTTGGAATAAATCCAAAGGGCGGGTCGAGTTGCCTGATATGGAAACGATCAAGAAGATTGCAGAAGAGCAATCAAAAGGCAAGCCAGACGATGCAACGAAAGAATCGTATGACAAATTTAAAAAGCATTTGATGAGTCAGTACGATGCACTTGTTGAGTCGGGTTTGATTGTCAAAGCATGGAAGGGAGATGGCGAGCCATACAAAGTCAGCGAAGAAAAAATGTGGGTTCCCAGCAGTAAGAAAATGCGGGAGAAAGTCGAAGAGACTGGAGTGTTCTATTTCTTCATGACCGACAAAGGGTTTGGCGAAGGCCAGAACGACAAGGCGCACCCATTCCTGCAAATGTCTTCTGCAAAAACTGCTGATGGCGAGCCAATGCTTTACAACGATGTGTTCCGCGTTGTGCATGATGCAGTCGCTCATCTTAATGGCGGGTATAGCTTTTCGACTCGTGGCGAAATGAACGCGATGCTGGCGCATGCTTCGACATTGCCCAAGGATACATGGGCAGCATTGTGGGCTGAAACCTTTGCTCAAAATGCCTATTACGAAATCAACAAAAAGTTTGCACCTCAAAATTATTACACCTCAAAATATGTAAATATGATCGAAGAGTTGCAAGAGCAAGCAAACAAGCAAGCTGAAGTTTCTCGTGCTGACAAGCCAATTGAAAACGAGGACGAAGGTTGCGGGTGCAATCGAAGACGCAGAGCAGTCGGTGCAAAGTTTAGGTACTACGCAAAACGATTCCTTGCAAACAAATCGAGACCAGACATCCAGAGGTTCACAAGCAACCCAGCAGCAAAAAAGAAGAAAGCCGGAAAGACTGGCGGTTGCGGGAACAACGGGCAGGGATTTGTCGAAGGCAACACATGTGCAACTGGATCGCCTGCTGGCCCTACTACTGGAATGAAAGATGTCGAAGGCAAGCAACCATTCCAAGACGAAATGCACCCAAACACCTCTCAAGTATTTGATGCAGCCTACGCCAAATCGCTTGCAGGAAAGCTAAGAAACAAGAACCCTGCCGAGCTTACAAAAGCAGTTGCAAAAGAAGTCAGAAAGCTAGAGAAAACGCACGATGTGTTTCTCGTCCCAATTGACAAGTCAGGGAAATTAAATGGGCAAATTGTAAATGTCGACTCTCGTCTAAACCTTGGAGATGGAACCCAAGCAGACGCATTGGGTTTAATCAATGGCGAATATCGTTTGGAGTTTATCGAGGTGTCAGTCAGTCCTTTAAGAAAAGAGGGGACGCGCGACACGTCAAAGGCAGTACGCAAAGACAACCCGAAGCGAGGGAAAAAATTTAAGGCAGCAGCAAAGGACTTAACGGCAAAGCAAACACAGCAATTGGCAAAGCAAGTTCTTTCGGGGCAAAACCTTACCAGCGAAGAACGCAAAGACCTTCACAAGTTCATTCAGTACAAACAAGACCAAGAGAGAATAGTCGAAGAGGCGAAAGAGAAAAAGAAAAAAGAAGCAGAGGCAGAGAAGAAAAAAGACCCGTATGCGTTTCCTAAGAAAAAGAAAAAGAAACAACCGCAGGCAAAACCTAAACGAAAGCCTCTTGATAATTTTGATCACGCAATCTCTGAGGCTATGGGAGACTTCAAGGAGAAGTCAACGGCAAGTCAAAAGCAAGATAGATCGGGTCGTCCTACCAAGCTAGTGGAAAATCTTAAAAAATCAGAAGGCTATATTCGCCGCCAAAAAAATGAGTACGGGCATGCGTTTGACGCATCGGGCAATCCGTTGTTCATAGCAACCAGCGATAGCCCTGCATACATCGAGATTTCAGGCGAACAAAGAAAAAAATTGAAGGACGGAGTGTTTACTCACAACCATCCAAATGGAGCAGGTTTTTCAGCAGAAGATGTTGAATTTGCAATTGCTTCAGACGTTAAAGAAATTCGAGCAGTGTCTCGGACAAGCGGAGTGACGTTTGTGTTGCAGAGACCGAAAGCGGGATGGCAAAAGAACTTTATGATCAAAGCGTTTGACATGACTCGAAGAAAGGTCATGGCCGAAGTGCAGGATCAAGTTGCATCAGGAAAGCTAGACAGAAAAACAGCAAAACGATTTATTCCTGAAATGGTAGTTCAGGAGTGGTTAAAGAAGTTGCAGGACGATCAATTGAAAAGTCATCAAATGCCAAAATATTACGAGTTAATCGATGCCAAAAACTAAGAACGGCGGGTTCAAGATTATCGATGGGGACGACCCCTATGGAATCGACGATTTGCCAATCCCTAAAAAAACAAAACGAGACGACGACCCTTGTTGGGAAACTCACGAACAAGTCGGAATGAAAACTAAAAACGGGAAACAGGTTCCAAACTGTGTTCCGAAGAAACGAGGAAAAAATGCCAACTGAAATTATGCGTTACGTTACTGCTCGGGAGTCAACGTACAGCAGTAAAAAAGGCAGTCCAAGCGTTGAGATAGTCATTGCATCTGACAAGCCAGTCGAGAGATACGACGAAGATCGCGACGAGATGGTCAAAGAGATTTTGCTCATGGACGGGATTGAGTTTCGTCATGAGTCTAAGCAGTTGCCAATTGTTGATTCGCATGATCGATCAACTGTTCGCAACGTCCTCGGCAGTGTCCGAGATATTGCAGTTGAAAACGGAGAGCTTGTTGGTCGAGCAGTTTTTGCCGACGACAAAGATTCGCAGATTGCATTTGGCAAACTAAAAGGCGGGCATCTAACCGATTTTTCGATTACTGCCACGCCAAAAGAGATCAAGAAAATTCCACGAGGGGAATCGATTGAGGTCAACGGGGAGACACTAGATGGCCCTGTTGACTTAGTAACACGATGGACACCGACAGACGCATCGTTAGTTGGAGTCGGAGCAGATAAAAATTCTCGCGTCCGCAAAATCTTGCGGTCGTACAACCACAACAAGAAAAGGGAGACTGAAATGCCAAAAGGTATGGACGATGACACAAAACAAAAGCTAATCGAGCATGGCATGCCAGAAGACATGGTCGAAGATCAAGAAAGAGCAATCGAATGGATGCTCCAAAGGATGGGAGGTGAAGAAGAAGACGTTGATATTGAGATGGAAGACGACGAAGAAGACGACATCGAAATGGCCGACGAAGACATGGAAGAGGCAGACGATCTCAAAAAATGTCGGGACTTCTATTCTAAGAAACGCGCCAAAGAAGCAGAAGAAGAAGAGATTGAGTTCGGTGACGACGAAGACGAAGAGAAGAAAGTTGGCGTTGCGGTTGAGCGTGCTTTGCGAAGCGACCGAAAACGTCGAAGTGAAATCAAGGCAATTTGCCGAGCAGCAGGAATTAGTTCAAAAGAGGCACAGCGCCTCTCTGATTCTGGCGTGTCTGCAAAGGCAGCAAAACGAAAGGTTCTGAAACGAATGGCTAACAAACCACTCGGTCGAGCCAACATCAAAGTTGGTTCGGAAGGAGTTATTAAGCGCACCTCAGATATGCGGGATGCGTTAATTCTTCGACACGATCCATCAGCAAAGGTTGGTCGTGGTGCGGAAAACTACAAGCACACCTCGATGCTTCGTATGGCTGAGGAAATTCTTCAGGCAGGTGGATTCAACACTCGCAGGATGAACCCTCAAGACATTGCACGATCAGCAATGGGGCATGAATCAACTCTCAACCGCATGCGGTACGAGGGGCAGATTCAACGAGCCGATGCTGCTTATCACACTCAGGGTGCATTTCCAAACTTGCTGCTTGACGTGACGAACAAAGCCTTGCTTAAAGGCTACGAAGAGTCGCCACCAACGTGGAACCAGTGGGCGCGAACTGCGACCCCAGTAAAGGACTTTAAAGAGATTAACAAGATTAAATTCTCGGAGTCTCCAAACCTTCAGCATGTCCCAGAAAACTCGCTGTATCCCGAAGCACGTCTCAGCGATGCTCGTGAAAAGTACAGCGTGGAAAAGTTTGGTAGCTCGTTTACCTGCACTTGGGAATTGATCATTAACGATGATCTAGATGCGTTGTCACGAGTTGCTCAACTGCAAGGTGCTGCTGCTCGTCGCACGCAAAACCAAACAGTCTACAACGTGTTGTTTGACAACGCTAACATGGCTGATGGTGTTCCGATCTTTGATGCTGCTCACAGCAACGTAGGCACTGGAGCGCCTTCAGTCGCTTCGCTTAACGAGGCTTACACAGCGATGAGATTGCAGACCGGACTTGATGGGACAACCATTTTAAACATCAGCCCGAGCTACATCATCATTCCGGCTAGCCTTGAAGCGACAGTGTACGAGTTGCTCAATAGTACGGCCAATCCTTCGGTTGGTGGCGACACTACTGGTTCCAGCGGTGTGGCTAACATGTACGGGCCAAACGGCGCTCGCAACTTGACTGTCATCGTCGACCCAGTTCTCGATGGCAACAGCAGCACTGCATGGTACTTGGCTTGCCAAAACAGCATGGTCGACACTGTCGAATTGAGTTTCCTCAGTGGCGAGAACACGCCCGTGCTTGAATCGGAATTCGATATGCGTAGGGATTCGTATTATTATAAAATTCGCCAAACATTCGGAACAGCATGTATTGACCACAGGGGTCTTTACCGAAGCACCGGAGTTTAATTGAACGACTGAAAAGTCGAAATTATAGCGAAGATTCTCAGACCTTTTTTTTACAAATCAAACTTTTTCGAGGTAGATAAAAAATGAGTAGTCCACAAGACATGTTGTCCTACAGCGACGACTTTTTAGGCGCAGGCATTTTGTCTGCAACGCCAAGTCATGACTCGTGGTTGCTGGTAGACACCAGCGCTGCGGGAACAGTTCAGGCATCGCGTGGTGGAGTCAATGGTATAGTAACTCTTGGCTTTGACGCAGAATCTGAAATCCAAAACGTAATGCTCGGGCATGGTGACAATCTTGGGTTCGATATTGATCTTGTCGATCAAATTGAAATCGGTTTGTTTCTCGGTCAGGCAACAGTTGACTCAAATACCACTTTGAGTTTTGGACTTGGCACAGAGCAAGAAGATTTTGTTAACAATCTCGACGCATGTGCAATGTTCCGGTGCGTTGGAAACACGCAGATTGTTGTTGAAACCGACGACACTCTTTTGACCAACGACGACATTGCCACTGGCAAGACGCTCGGCCAAACCCTAACGAAGTTCGTTATTTCGTTTGCTGCTGGCAAGTCGAATGTCAAATTCTATGTTGGTGGAGATCGCGTTTGTGCAAGCACTACGTTCGACATGTCCAACTATGCAGGTGCGTTTCAGCCTTACTTCCAAATCCAGAAGACTGCTGACACTAACACCGACGATGTCAAGATTGACTATGTCAAGATCGTCTCACGTCGATTCTAAAAGGTAGAACAATGGGCTTAAAGGATTCAATTCGCGAAGACATGTCAAAGGTTTTCTTAAACGAAAACGATTTTGCGGAACGGATTGTGTACTTTTTTCGCTCAGGTGGAAGCGAGAGCGTCTCGGCAATTGTCGAGCGCTCGCCTTCTGCAATTTATGATGCAGCGTCGAATGTCGTTCTGCCTGTGTTTCAGTTGACGATTGCAAACAGTTGTCAGAGTGGAATTACGACAGAGACAGTTGACGTTGGGGGCGACGAGGTTGAAGTGATTGCTGAATTAGGCAACCCAATACCAAGGCGATGTACAGTTATAGCAATTTCCGAACGCGACTTTGAAGGCGCGATAACATTAAGCGTGGTTTAAATGGCAACAGCAATCCCCGAACTTATAGCTCAAGTTATACAAACTCGGTTGCAGCAGATTTCAGTTGCCAACGGGTACGAAACAAATGTGTCTGAGGTTGTTCGACCAACTCGAAATGACAAAGCACAGCCAAAAGACAACCAGATTTTTTTAACAACAGGCAGCGATTCGCGAGCCGAAGAGTTTGATTGCCAAGGGAATCCACCAGCGTTTGGGTATCGGCAAGAGTATGAGATTAACGCAGTGATTCGCGAGTCAGAAAAAAGCAACGTACCATCAAGTAAATTGCAATCAACACTAAGGTCGGACATTCTCAAATCGATTGTTCAGGGCGGCGCGTGGTGGCAAATGGGAGGCAACTCAATTCAGACCGAGTTCTCGAATGTGGAAATGTACAATGCTCCAGATGGATCGTCAGCAGGAATTCGAGTTGGCTTGACAGTGATCTACAGGGCTGATTCTACCAATCCCTATATAGTGCGAGGGTAGTATGTTTGAGCCGGTAGTTGTAATCAAGGGAGAGCAACGCCTTCTTCGAAGGCTAAAAGAGGTTGCGAAAGGTTTTAAAGAGAGAAGCGAGGTGGCGGTTTATAACACAATGAAAGGCGCTCCACGAATAGCGGCAAAGCATGTGCAAAAGGAAATTGGCAACGCAGCTACTCAGACCGCAATCATGCAAAAAATTGAAAAGCGAAAAATCAAGCAGGGTACGCATGCGTTGATAATGTATAAGACCGACCGAATTCAATTGTCAAAGTTTGTGGCAAACCAAACTCGGCAGGGAGTGACGTACAAAATGAGAGGACAACGGCATTTAGTACCAAGCGCGTTTATGGGCAACTACAAAAGAAAATCAAGACCTCCACGATTGAAGGGTGGAGTGTGGAAGCGGATGGCAAACCATCGGACAGCACCAATTGCACAATTGTTTGGGCCTAGCCCGTGGGGTGTTTTAAATCCCAGAATGGCAAGGCAACCACTTTACGATCAAGTACAAAAAGCCTTGATGGATAGGTTTGCTAAACAACTTCAAAAAGAAATTAACTACCAAGTTTCAAAACTCAATAACTAATAAGGAATAAATACATGCCACTTTTAAAAACCAATCGAGTCTTATTAGCAAAACTCGAATCCACTGTCGGAACACCGGAATCATTAGTTGCTTCTGATGGCACGTTCTGTGCTTACGACATTGAAATCAATCCCAACATTGATTTTCAACAGCGAACCCAACAAGGCGGCATGTCTCACCTTGCTGGAAAAACAGGCTCAGAGTCATGTCAGCTAAGTTTTAAAATGAATCTTTACGGAGATGGTGCTGCTGGGGTTCCTGATTGGGCAGACATCTTTTTGCCTGCCTGCGGAATGGTCAAAGACGGACAAATATTTAAGCCATCCAGCAAAGGTGTTGGCACATTGTCTACAACACCAAGGTCGCTAACCATGGGAGTTTATCAGGACAACAATGGCTTGAAGAAAAGTCTTGTTGGAGCAACTGGCAACGTAAGGTTTAGCTTTGCGGCAGGGCAAATGGTTGTCTTGGAATTTGCGTTTAGCGGAGTGTGGCAAGACGTAATTGATAACGCATCATTGCCTGAACCTAACTACCCTGACGATCTTCCGTTGTCATGCCTCGGTGCAACGATGACACTTGGTGGCGTTTCAATTCCATGCTGGGCATCACTAGCAATTGATCTTGGCAACGAGGTTAGCTTGCGACCATGTGCTACACAAGCCAAAGGGTTTGTCTCAAGTTTAATAACTGCTAGACGAGTGACAGGGACAATTGACCCAGAATCAGCGCAGGTAAGTGTGTTTGACCCTTACAGCGATTGGACATCTAGCAATGAGTCAGCGTTGAGTCTATCCGTATCGGATACCGTAGATACAATTACAATCGCTGCTCCCAAGGCGCAGTTCACCAACGTGCAAGAGGCTGATCGAAATGGAATGCAAACAGACGCTGTTTCGTTTCAATGTAACGCTGACACAGACGCTGGTGATGACGAACTTTCCTTAACCTTTGGATAACCATATGCCACGATTTTGCAAGCCGGATGTCAAGTACAAGGTTGTTCTTGACGAAGATGTCAACGCTGACCCGCAACCATATTTTCTATGCCGATCTGTTTCGATGGATGAGCATCAGAAAATTGCCGAAACAATTGACCGGCAAAGCGTCGACACTGTAAAGGAATATTTTGAAAGCAACATCTCGGCCTTGATGCTGGTGTTAGTGGGTTGGAAAAACATAATCGATCCCAAGACAGACACCGAAGTCAAGTTCAGCGAGGACGCAATTAAAAAAGTATTGACCGCACGAGAGGTTATGGAGTTGCTTAGAAAAGCAATGTTTAACGATGCGGTTTCGATTGATGAAAAAAAAAGTTAGCGGTTGTTGCGCTGATACGTCGAGGAAAACTGTGTAACAGTTGCTCGAATAAGTGCAATGAACTACCTAGCAATACCAGAAGAGTTGAGCTTGAGTGTCCTGCCTGTTGGGGGCAGGGTTGCTCTAGCTGTAGAGGTGGACACTGGAAGCTAGATGAATGTCCTAACAAATTTGTGCGAGATTTGTTGTTTGAGATGGACGTGATTGATTGGATGATAAAGGGGATGCCTCCAGTTCTTGGAGGGTCACTCAATCAAACACCTTGGATTCTTAAAGCGACGAAGTATTACGAGCATATGTTTCAAAGGGCAGTGTGATGGCAGACGACATCGATGCGCTAAAAATTCTAATAACGGCTGAGGACGATTACAGCGTCCACCTAAAAACAATGGACGAGGAAACTCGTAGCTTTGTTGACAACACCGAAGAATATCTTGCAGGCGCAAAAACCTTTGCCGATGAAATGACTAAGTCATATTTAGATGACTTGGAAACGATTCAGGATATTGAAAAAGCCAAAGAGACCGCGAGCGAATCCGAGCTTGTTGGATTGCAAAAAATTCAGGATGAATACAAACGCTCTGCGCAGGTTAAAAAAGACGCTGCCGACAAAGCAATTGAATCAATACGTGAAGAAGAAGAAGCGTTAACTGAGTTAATTGAATCGCATAAAGCTGGAACTCTTGAATTCATTAAGGACGAAAAGAAACGGCAAGACTCGCAAAGCGAAAGTCTTTGGAATGTTCGACGTGGTGGTCGAGGTGCTGCGCAGGCTTACAACTCTGTTAAGGGCGTTTTAGGTGGGATTGGAATTCAGCTAGGAAACGTCACGAAGAAGACAAAGCAAATGGGCGCGGCAAATGCCGAAACCTTTAATGACATGCGAAACGATGGCGATGCAATCATGGGAGTGCTTGAAGGCATTGCCGGAATTGATTATGGCGCAACGATTTCGGGCTTAACATCTGTTGCCGAGCAGATGGAGATGATGAAAAAGCTGTCTGCGCAAGGCAAGGGCATTTCATCAATGATGAAACTCAACCTTGCTCTCACTGGGTTGCAAGCCATTGAGCCTCTCGTAAAGGGAATCGTAAATTATTTCCGCGATGCTGAGGGAATGGCAAAGCTAAGTGCAGCAGTAAGTGCGCAAACAAAAGCGACCACCCAGCAAGCAATCGACCTAGACGCAACTCGAATCAAAAACATGAAGGAAATGGTCGCTGTAATGGGCGACACCGAAGACGCGAGAGCGCTTGAAAAAGAACAGGACGACAGAACATCACAGAGGCTCAGGAGTTTAGACGAACGAATAAAAAAATTAAATAAGACCCAAGAAGACTACTACATTGGCAAAAGCCTGTTCCAAGCAGAAGCGATCAAAAACGACACTGAGCAACTTGAGTCACTCAAAGAACAACAGGCAGCGCTGTTGAAATTGAGCAGCGAAAACAAGGTTCAAGAAGAACACGCAAAGCGGATGAAAGACCTGAACACAGCAAAAGGCTATCGAGACCAAACAAAAGCACTCGAAGAAAATCTCGTTTTCCTTCGCCAGCAAAACAGAGAAAACTTAACGGACTATGAAATTCAAGTTCGACGAACGCGGGCAAAGATGATTGCAGATGGTCAATCGGTTGAGCAGGTTGATGCTTACAACAAACTCCTTGACGAACAAAAAGAGTTAAACGAATCAATTGCTGAACAGCAAGCAAAAAGGGATGGGGCAACTAAAGACGAGAAAACTCCGTTTGATGTTTTAATGGATGAGCGAGAAGCGCATTTCAAAAAACACGAACAGTTTATGGATCGATATGAAGACCAACTCAAAAAGCAATTCATGACTGCGAAAGAGTTGCGCAAAGAAGAACTTGAACGTCTTAACATCAACCCTCGAATGATCAAGGGAATTCTTGCGCAAGAAGAAGCGATGAGAAAACTCAAAGAGGCTGGGCCTGATCCAGAGACTGACGTTGAAGCTGGAAACGTAAGTCGTTTGTCAGCAGGTAAAAGCACTGACAAGATGAACGAGAAGGAACGAAAGACAGCAGAGCATCGCAAGAAAATGGAAGACTTGGCGAAGAAACAATTGGACGCATTGAAATTTGAGCGCAAGAACACAATTGAATTCAAAGAATACAAAGGGACTTAGTGATGGCAATTGTTGATGTGAAGGAAACAACCTCCGGCAATCTCGAATCGCAAATGGACGAGAAGGGATTTTTGCAGGCATCGGTGACGCGAAACTTTACGATATTGCTTTCTGATGGAACATTAGAAAACCCTTTAACAGTACGAAATGCCGCAGTGCAAATGAACAATGGCTTGCCACGAGAGGGGTCTCGTCATCCAAGCAATGTAAATTTTGTGTGCAAGTCAATTTCAGTTGAGAAAGCGTCTGTCTGTCTCTACGAGGCAAGTTGCAGTTATGAGAGTCCAGTGTTTAAATCACCGGAAGCTGGCGACGAAGAAGACAACCCACTCAATGTTCCACCTGATATTCAGTTTTCAACTGTGGTCTCGGAAGAGGAAACGCAAAGCGACATAGATGGTCAACCTCTCGTTAATTCAGCAGGCGATCCGTTCACTGGCATAACGATGGAAATTACAGACATGGCAATTTCAATTTCAAAAAATGTTGCCACGTTTAATCCAACCCAAATGATATATTACAATGGCGCAGTCAACAGCGATTCGTTCCTTGGCTTTAGTGCAGGTCAACTTAAATTGCAAAACTTTACTGCAACACCTATTGTTGGCAACATCCCATATTGGAAGCTGACCTTGTCTTTGCTTGCACGCACACCAACCCCCGAGGTTCCATCGGACAAGGTTTGGTATCGCAGGGTGCAAGATAAAGGGCGATACGTCAAAGGCCCAAAAGGAAACGTGCCTGCAACAATTGGCGAGAATATAAAAATCGCAAGCAACGTCATGGTCAATCTTGATGGCGCAGGGAACAGACTTCCCGATGGCTCGCCACCACAGTTCAAATTCTTTCCGATGAACATTGAAGCATCTTTTAACGCATTAGGAATTTTATAATGGCAAACGAAATCAAAATCACAACAGGCATGTCATGCCTAAACGGAAACCTAAACATCAGTGTTCCATCTCGAACAATTTCGGTAGATCAAACTACAGCGCGAGGTGGAAACCCAGCAAGCGTTGAGGTTGGAACGTCCGAAGAGACAATTTCGTTTGGCGATACGACTGCAAGATATGTCCACATGCAAAACCTCGACGCAACAAATTTTGTTGAGGTCGGGTTCAGCACTGGAGTATATGGCATTAAGCTACTTGCGGGAGAGACAGCAATGTTTCCACTAAAGACAACCGCCACCATGTACGCCATAGCTGATACGGGGGCATGCACACTTCAAGTGATTGGGCTTAGTGAATGAGCAAACGAAAAATTGCAGTCTTCTCGCCCGAGGTGGCAGAGAAGATTTTAAAAAAATTAAATCTTGACGATGGGTTCTCTAAGCGGACACCAATCGATCCAAAGAAACTCGTCAGCGATAGTGAGTACCACGACAACAATGCGCAGATTTACAAATCCGAATCTGATGAAAGGATTCCACCATACGGATGCTTGCGTGTTACTGGAAGTGAATTTGACGAAGACATGAACACGGATGTTTTGCTTTGCGACAAGCCAAATGGAACAGCGGGTGCATTTGTTTTTAATGGGATGTACGAAGTTGATCAGGGGCAAATTGCAAACTGTTACACGGGCGAGGTTCGTTGCTACATTACTCAATCACCTTCTGAGATTCCAGAGATATGGGGGCCTAAGCAAGAGTTCTTTGTTGAGCCAGATGGAAACCCAGCAGTTAAAATACTGGGAATTCATTCAGCCAGTGTTGGACTTGGGCAAACAATTCAGGTAGGGACTAGCGATGTGTTTGTCGTTGAGCTTCAGCATGTTGGTGGAACTAATGGAACGTCAGAACAACAGTGTGCTTGGCGATACGATATAACAATTGTTGGCGACAGTACGATTTTAGAAGCAAATGTAAACATTGGCAAAGACCCCAACAAATATAGACGAATGAAACTAGGTGCTTATCACAAGGCTACGCATGGCCTAGCATGCTACCTTAATGGCGAACTTTCAGTAATGACATCCAACGAGGTTCCCGAAACGGGAACCTGCTAACACAAGGAACACGACATGGCAGCAATTCCAATTAACCCAGAAAATTTACGACTTGGCACAGGCGCTGGGACATCAACGGCAACTGCCGGTGAAACCATAACACCATTTCAATTAGTCTATCGCGCAACCAACGGCAAGGTTTTAAAAACGGTTAACACAACAGCAGAAGAGTCAGCGCTTCTTGGCGTTGCCATGACTTACGCGGCACTCGATCAACAGATTGGTTACATCCCAATCAGCGAAGGGGCAGATGTAATTTTAAACTCCAACAGTGCAGACTTTACGCAGGGCGAAGTCTATGTCATCTCGTCAACTGCGGGGCAGATGGAGCCTGCCGGTGACTTGACCACTGGTGATTTTTGTACAATCGTTGCGTTTGCAATTTCAACTACGCAGCTACAAATGCACAACGTGCAGACAGCGCAGCAGGCTTAATGGGTCAGAACGGCGAGCAACTTGTAAAAGCAGATGGTACGTTTGGTATCCACAGTGATGCCAAGCGTATTTTGTTTGATTCAACAAACACAACGTGTTGCTGTGGCGATGAACCTCCAGACCCGCCGACTGGCAAGCCATGCCCTGACGCGCTGACGCTAGACAGCATACGATTGCCGAACACAGCAAAGGTTTCACTTGGCTACAGTTGGGCTGACGTTGAAGCAATCGCTACTCGACAGGATAATAATAGGGGTCTTGGTGGAAGTGCGTTCTATTGGGTAACAATTGGCGCAGTAAAGACAGGGGGCGAAGCATATGGCACGAGAACAGTCGTCATAAAAAGCATTGAAGCGGGTAACACTGGAACACAAACATCAAACTGGTCGGACTTTGCAAACGACATCAACCAACTTGCAGATGGGAAAACGTACTACCTTGGCGTTCAGGTTTTGTTTGAGATGGGAATAATTGAAGCGCGTGTTTCTCTGCTGCCGTATCGAAACAACCCAACAGTCGGATTCTATCCGCGTTTTTATGGAAACTTTGGCTCGTTTGTTGAGCCAGTCTATTACGCAACAGAAAGGCAGGACTGGAAGAACCCAGACCATCCTGCTGGCTTTTATGATTTTACATTTACAACAGACCGAAGCACTCTTAGTCGAAGTAAGAGAATCACGTTGACATCCTCTGATGTCTCGCCAACGATTCAACATGATATGAGGATGTTCAACTTTAGCTTTGAGCTAGGCAATGGAACCTCAGACACAAACACACCTGAAGGCGGGACGCTAGTTTTTAGAGATCACCCTTGCCGAAAACCATACCACGCTGCAAGTGGCGCAAATGCTTACGCATCAAGTCAATCAAGCGATGGCATGTCACAACTTCAAGAACCTTGGATGTACTTTGATCTGTCAGGTTTAAACTTAGATCACGGTCAACTTTGTTTTCCAAAAAACACAGTCCACACGCCACCTGAATTTTGCGAACACATTTATTCAGATGTAGGGTTTTCAGGATTTAAAACTAAAGAGTGGAGCATCCCATACACAAACAGAAGCACAGATGGCAACATTGATTCAGGGGTCAGCACTTTTCAATACTCTGGAAAACAAGCAACGCTGGTCGTTCCCTACGACATTCGCGCAACGTACACTGCTGAGTTTACAGTCAGACCCTTTCACTTTAAATACAACAAAGTTTACTACAACAATGTAGCGTACTGGATGCCACAAGAAGTCAAAGGTCGTTCTAGCGGCACGTTTAGTACCAACCTTACTGGATGCAATGGAATTGGTTTGCAAAGTTTTCGTTCGTTTCGATTCGACAGGCTTGGCAAAGCAGGTTGGCAAAGCAGGTTTCAAGTCGGTGCGGCAGCGCTTGGTAATCCAGCTATCTTTGAACCAATCAACACCTACCCTGATGAATTTGAAGGTGGCTATAACGGTTTAGCGCAGCAAGGCGAAACAACAATCAAGTTGGTTTACACTTTTGATAGATACGAAGGAGACAGCAGTCGTCATCTCGAATACTGGAACATAGAAGTGTTTGCAAACGGAACTCGCTTAGGCGTTTTAAATAGGTACTCTGCCGAAGCGTTCGGTTTTGACACTTTTGCATCAGGTGGATCAACAGTCCAGAATCGAGTTCCATTTGTTTTTAGTGGCGACAACATTAACTCGTTGAACCCGCGCGTGACAATGCCAACCTTGACCTTTGAACCTCTCAATTCAACACAGCCAAACCTTGCGACAAATTCAAATCAGCCATTCAACCAAGGTCTTTTAAACTTTAGCTTGACTCACAACGCTGAGTTTTTTGACTCTGGTTTCAAAGGTGACTTTGAACCATATACTCCAATCTTCGACTATCCAAAAGAATCACGCGAAGGCAGTACCTACGATTGGAATCTCATCAAGGGTCGGAGCTACACGTTCAACATCATTGACCAATTTCAAATGACTGATGTTCAAGGGTTCTTTGTTGACGATGGCATGCTTCCAAATGGCATGTCACTTGAAGAGTCAACCGGAACAATCTCGGGGACTCCGACCGGCAATGATTCGGGGCAAATCCAAATACATGGAACAGATGCGTTTGATCGCACCTACAATCGAACATTCTCGTATCGCGTCGATGACGAGACTGAGGACGACGACGACGATGGCGGGGAAAACCCATAGAAACTAGGGTCGTGCTGGAATGGCATGACATCCTGTCAAAATATTTCCACACTGTGAACATCTCGTTGGCATGCCATGACAGGATCGCATGTCCATAATATGGAAATCAGCAAACCACGGTTTTTACCGAGTCAAATGGTTTTTCTGCTGGTTTGGCATGCCATTTGCAACTATATCTATTCCCCACGGGGTGTGGGGGGCGGGTAGCTCTCGCCGATCTTTGACAACTTGGTTACGAAGCGCTGGCCTGTCTAGTCAACAGGTAGTTCGGAACAATGCCCGACAGCAAGACTTAGCACTTTGGAGAGTTGATCCAAACGGCAACATGTGGTGGACAGTCCTGCTCGCAGGCAACGCATCAGACAACGCACGCCGAAACATTTAGCTCATCCACAACCGGCATCTACCGGAGCAGGGTGAGACAACCAGAGTGCGGCATCGATAGACTTTGCAAGGTCTTTGGCAATCGATGCTCCACCGGAAGCAAATTGAACTTCCATCGGACACACCAATCGGGTGTGTCTCATTGGACGTTTGACAGTGCAGCATCCGAGGCGATGTGGTCTTTCCCTCATGATGCACCAACAGCGGACAGTGCAAGTGCATTGCATAGTTCCGAAGTTGCATGAGGTGCAGGGGTTCGACTCCCCTGCGTCTCGGACGCTGCACTTACTTTTTACTACTGGAGAGAATATGAAAGTACGAAACTATGGCGACTGGCAAGTTGTAAAGAAGAGTTTTCGCCGCACTACTCTTGGAGGAAACGAGTACGAGGTCTGGCACAAGCAAGGTACGAGGGTCGCAACCTTCGAAACACTGCGAGAGGCTAGAGCTTTTATTCGACGACAGACAGGCGAAGAACTTAAACTAGAATCTTACTAACTACTGGAGAAGTTTATGAAAGTGAAAAAGACTGTTGGGTTTAAGGAAGATGGTGAGTTTCGAAAAAGCTACACCATCCACACTGAGTGTGGACACGAGTTTATCGCAGCGGCCAATGGACGAAACGCTGGCTATCGATGCGAGGGTGTGTTCTATCGGTCGGTTAAGGACATCAAGGCAGCAATCGAGTCGGGTGATGTGTTTTGGAATGACGATTCTGGTTGGGTTCCTGCCGATGATGCTGATGAAAACAAGTCACCAATGTGGGACTGCATCGACCCTTGTGCTTTACTCATCTACAACATGATGGAGCATGACCTAGTGCTTGGTCACAATGAGATGACCACGTTGGACAACCATGGATGGTTACTTGAAGACGGTAAGGTCGACAGCGACCGAGCCAAACACGAGTACGAAAGAATTTCAAGCTAGTGACCTTACGAGTCACCTCGGTCAAATAGAATCGCAACTGACCACTGCGCGTCAGGGGGCAACCCTGTGGAGTATAGCCAGCTCTATCGATAAATGCTCAATGGTTAGTCCGCATTGGATTGCGGCTGGACATCGTCACCTCGGGGCGATTTACTATAGTGAACCCAACTGCTGTTGGGAGCGACGAAGAATAGGATGAGCCACGCAACTTGCGTGCGCTCGCTGACGCGGGACTGGGCAATTGCCTGTGCAGGTGCAGCATGACGATGTTGCATGAACACTTCACCAGTCTCCGTCAGCTAGCGCATTCATTAGCACTTAACACTGGAGGACATTATGAGATTAGACTGGAACGACGAACATCAAATGACCACGCATGAATTTGCAAATGAGTTGGTCATGCTCAAGGCAAGGCATGGCAAAGACTTTTGCATGGACTTAGCCATGGAAGACTTGGCAGGCGAGTTGCCATCTGGATGGGGTGGCAAGCGAGACAGATTTATCAATGAGGTGAATCACATTTTAACTGGTACTGAACTGGAGATTAAATAATGGTAAACAATCAACATGACCTACTGTCGGGTGAAATGGTTTTTCTAACCGGCAAAGACACGCCACTTGTCGACCTTGAGTGGATCAAGGCCAAGCACAATCTTGACTGCATCTGGCCGGAGACAACTGCACCCGCAGCATTGCAGGCAGTGCTTCGAGAAAAGTTTTTAGACGGTGGCAACACCCTTGTCCGCAAGGCAAAGGGTAGTCGCACCTACTGCGTTGTGCGTGAAGATGTCGACGAGGACAACAACACCTACACTTCGACCTCATCGTATCGTGTCGATGACAAAGGCACTGTTTCTAAGTTGACTCCCGAAGGAATCTGGAAAGAGCGACTTGGTCTCACCACTCAGGTGATTGACAAAATGTCGATTTGCTTTTCAAGGCGAATCACCTCGACGCTGTTCAAGGCAATGCAGAAAACATTTTCCGCAACGCGAGTCAATCGCGGTGCGTTCTTTGTTCCCGCATCTAAGCTAGAGGCGTGGGGCGAGTTTTGCGACGACTGGCACAAGCACTCTAACTGTTCAATCTCTCGCATCCAATCAGGTTGCGACGAGAACACAGTTAAGGCAGTGACTCAGTCAGCAAGACTCGATCTTGCAAAGCGTTGGGACGATTGCAAGAAAGCGATCAAAGAGAATGACGCAAGGGTTGTTAGCCAAAGCGTTAAAGACACTCGCAAGAAGGTCTTGGACGCGGAGCTACGAGACATCGAGCGAGTCTGTCTTGAGCTTGACAAGTCATTCGGGCTTGCCAAGTCTATGCTGGATGAGATCAAAGGGACGGTCGACCTTGAAGCAGCGCTCAACCTGCTGTAATCGATCAAGCGAGTTTTACAATTTTTACCTTTTACTGGAGAGTTGCCGTGGACATTACACAATCAAGCGTTAAGAAAATCGTTGAAACTATTTCTGGTCTTGTCGATGCTGGGGTCAAAGACATGCCATTCTTCTTGTCTGGTGCTTGTGGCATCGGCAAGACAACGGTCGGACATATCATTGCTGACAAGTATGACTTGCCAGTGGTGGAGTTTCGCCCTGCTGAGATCGAGGCGGTCGAACTTGTTGGTGCGCCTTATCTCAACGCGGACGAAAAGAAGGTCGAGTTCTTTCGACCTGACATTGTTCCGACTGACCCATGCGTCTTCTTAGTCGACGAGCTTACGCTGGCTCATCCTTCTGTCTACTCTGTCTTGATCAAACTGATTCGCGAGAGAGAGCTTGGCGGGGTCAAGTTGCATGATGAAACCATTGTCATCGCGACTGGTAACCGCGTGTCAGATCGTGCCGGAGTCAACCGAATCTCGTCCGCATTACGAGAGTCGTTCGTGATGTTTGACGTGACTGTCAAAGCTAGTGAGTGGTTGCAATACTACGCAAACCACCCTCTCACGAACAGCGATGTGTGGAACTTCATTGCGAGTAACGACGAGTGGTTGCACAAGTGGGACGGTAAGGTTGAGACAAACCAACCCAACCCACGCAACTGGGTCAAGGTTGGGCGAGTGCTTGACATCCTTGCTGGACAGAAGCGAAAGGCTCTTCTGTCAGGTATCGTTGGCAAGGCAGCGACCAACGCGCTGCTCGGCTGGATCAGAGAGAACGCTGACCGAGTGACGGTCAGAGATGTACTGGAAGGCAGGTCGGCAGTTCCGACTCACCCTTTGCAGGTCACTGCATTCCGCGAAAGCATCGTGGACTTTCTCCAGATCAATGCTGTTGATAGCGACACTGCTGAATACAATTCAGTTTGTGACATGCTTGCCGGTCTCGACTGTTCTGAGATTGTGCCTGCCTTGACTGAGCTTAAGAAGACTGATGACTCAGTCATCAAGCGCAACTCGAAGTTGTCTTCACTTTTGATCGATCACATTGACTCGATCAAAGCAGCGTTGGGTTAATCACAGGGGGCTAACCACCCCCTTTTCTTTTACACTGGAGGTAACATGAGTTATCAAATTTTTAAGATCAGGCTGAACCGCGAAGAGCGACCATCGCGCGTCAAGTTGCGGAATGCTCTCGACCAGTTCCGAGTCATTGAGACTGACAAGGTTGAGACTGCTGCCACTGACGGTGTGGTTATCTTGGTGAACCCTGAATTCTTCGGGACTCTTGACTTCATCGAGCAGTGTGCAGTTATCTTGCACGAGATTATGCACGTCCGACTCAATCACCCGAACCGATTCAAAGAGAGTCGGTTCAAAGATCAGTCGATGGCAAATGTTGCCATGGACTATGAGATCAATTCGATTCTCAAACGTGCTTCGTTTACTTTGCCAGACGGTTGCTTGCTGCCCGAACACAAGGGCTATCCCGATTTCATGTCGTGGGAATTTTACGCGAACCTGATTGGCGACAGCGAAGAACCTGATGAGTCAGGCGAAGGTGCGGGTCAAGGCGAGGGTGATCAGGAAAGCGATGGCGATGGCGATGGCGATGGCGATGGCGATGGCGACATCTCAAATGGTTGTCATGCCAGCGGCGAACTTGCCAAAGAGTTTGCTCCTGATCTTTACGACGAGGCGCAGGTCGATGAGACTGTCGAAAACATCTCCGATGATCTTAACATGTCTCCCACAATCGAGGCATGTGTCGATGATCAACAGAGCAGGATGAGAGGTTCTTCGCATGTCGCGAATCCTGCCAAGGCGACTGATGGTTCTGTAGCTCAGTTAGCCAGCGGTGATCGTTGGCAAGACTTGGTGATCGAAACCTTCCGACCGGATGGTGAAGATGACCTAGTCGACTGGTCGAGACGGTCGAGGCGTGGCAGGCAGCAGCCTGAAATGTTTCTACCTGCCCAGCGCAATGTCAATGGATTGAAGTTGGCGTTGGTGATCGACATCAGTGGTAGCGTTGCAAGTTACCTTGACTTGTGGAAAGAGCTTGCCAAAGAGTTGGTCGATGAGGTTCCATCCATTGCCGAGCTTGAGATTATCACGCACGACACCGAGGTTGTTGACCATGAGCATTGGTCTCGCAATGATGGCGATGTCGACGACTGCTTCGTGACAAAGTATGGCGGTGGAACAGATCACTCGACTGTGATCCCATACGCATCTTCGCTTGACGTGGATGGTATCGTATTGTTTACCGATGGCGAAACCAAATGGGGCGAGAGACCTGACCAGCTTGTGCTGACAGTGTTAACCCCATGTGCAAACGCTAACTATTACGCATGCCCATTCGGGGTAAACGTAAAGGCTAGTCGCAAGTAAGACGGTGCGCCCCACTTCGGGGCGCACATTTTTTTTTATCATTGGAGAATGGAATGACCGACGAAGAAAATATTGACGACCTTGGTCTCAAGGGAGATAGCTTGGAGGCGCGGCAAATGCTGATGCAACTTTCGCACTCCATTCAATCACAATTCTGGAGACAGTTTCGTTTTAAGTTCCAAGTGGGATGGATTTGCGCAGGTCTCTTGGAAGAAAATGATTTTGCTTTAGCCATCACAAAGGCGAGGCACATCATTAACGAAGAAGGGTGCGAAATTGCTGAGGACTTTTTTGATCAAATTTGGAATCACTACCTGCAAGGTATGGCAGACGGTGACTTCCGTGACTGGAGAAAATTTAAAGAAGGGGAAGAAGAATGAAGAAGCATTTAAGCGCGAGTAGTTTAGGTTTGTATAGTCGATGCGGCGAGGCTTGGCGGCGAAGATATGTCGAGGGTGAGATTGTTCCACCCACTGCTGCGCTTGCTCGTGGCAAAGCATTTCATACTGCTGCTGCTCATAACATGACGCAAAAGATTGACACCTCGAAGGACATGACGGTCGAGGACGCGCAAGACATTGCGACTGACTCAGCCAAGACTGAACTCGAAGACAGTGACGTTGCCGACAGTGACAAGTCACTCGTTGTAGACAAGGTTGCAATGATGGCAGCGGGTCACATCGAATTGCAAGCGCCAAGCATTATGCCAATCGAAGTTGAGAAGCAATTTAGAATCGAAACAAATTTGTCTCGGGACTTCATTGGTTACATTGATGTCGTTGGAAACGTGATCGACGGTGATGCAGTTGGTAGCGAGCCAATCGTGGTCGACTGGAAGACAAGCCAAAAGTCTCCCAACAAAAATGATGCAATTGAGTCAATGCAATTGACTGGCTACGCTGCAACTGAAATGCAAGAGCGTGGCTTAACCGAGATCGGCGTTCGACTTGATCACCTTATTCTGACACCTAAAGGCAAAGCACCAAAGCGAAAGGTATTGGAAAGCAGGCGAGACGGTGCAGATGTCGCGGCACTGGCTAACCGGCTAGTGCAAATCAACAGAGCAATTGATGCAGAGGTGTATCCACCTGCCGCAGTTGGCAGTTGGCAATGCTCGCCAAAGTGGTGTGGCTACTGGAAGACGTGCAAGTATGTTAATGCTGAAAGAAGGGCAGCAGCGGATAAGGCAGAGGCAGTTAACGATTTAATAACTTTACTTTAAGCGAGAGGTTCATTATGAGCGATCTAATTTTAGAAGAGACGGTCGAGCAACAAACAAAACTCAGTTTGCAAATTGCTGAGTTTGAATTTTTTCAGCGAAAGGCAGCACTGTATGCCTCCAGCAAAATTATTCCCAAGGATTTCCAAGGACACGTTGCTCACTGCTACCAAGTGATCGAGATGGCAAAGCATTTGAATGTCCCTGAGATGATAGCCTTCCAGCATTGCTACATCATCCATGGACGCGCAAGTTTCTCTGCTGTGTTTATGATTTCGTGCTTTAACGCGAGTGGAAAGTTCACGCCAATCAATTACGAATTTTCCGGCGAGGGTGACAAACGCGAGTGTCGAGCAATTACGAATCACGTAAAAACTGGCGAGCAATTCTTAGGGCCTGAGGTAAGCATTCAAACTGCGAAGGACGATGGATGGTACAACAAGTCTGGCAGTAAATGGAAAACCATTCCCGAGCTAATGCTTCGCTACCGAGCAGCCAGTTGGCTCATTAAGACGGTTGCCCCTGAGCTTGCAGTTGGTTTAAGTGATGTTCAAGAGGTTCGCGATGGCATGTCATTGGATGAAGAGATGTCCCGTGACTTGCCAATGAAGATTGAGCCTGAATTTGCAACACCTAGTTTGACTCAGGCAATTGAAAACGTGGCTCCAAAAATCCACAAACCTGAGACCAAGACGGTTGTCAGAGATGACGACCTGTTTTAGAATTAGCCTCTTACCATCTCCAGTGGTATTGGTGTAAAGAGGATAGCCCCCGACCTTAATTGGTCGGGGGCTATTTTTTTTTTGGTCGAAATTGCGTAGGATGATGCTGCGAGTTTTAACAATCATTATCACTGGAGCGCGATATGAGTGGATTTATCCTGCTGTTTAGGCAGAGCATCGACAGCGAGGTTTTTGCAAACCCTCACCTTTGGCATCTATTTTCATGGTGTCTTCTTCGAGCCAACTACAAAGACAAAATCTACAAAGGGCAATTGATTCGTCGTGGGTCATTTGTCTCGGGCAGGTTTTCTGCGAGCCAGCAATTAGGGATTCCACCTACGACCTATTACGAGCGATTGAATGCCTTGCGTGATATGGGGTGCATATCGATTGAACCCAGCAGCCAGTTCTCGATTATTACCATTGAAAAATACGACCAATATCAGCAGGGAGACGGTCGGGGCGGCAGCGTTCCGGCAGCGTTCCGGCAGCATTCCAGCAGCGTTCCGACATCAAACCAACATCAAACCGACACAAGAGAAACAAAGGAACAAGGGAACAAAGAAACAAAGAAACAAAAGAGAGAGAGAAAGGTGTTCATTGCTCCTGATCTTGAGACGGTCAGAAAGCAGTGCGAGAGACTTCAATACCCGATGGAAGAAGGCGAGGCGTTTCATTGCTTTTATGAGTCGAAGGGTTGGATGGTTGGCAAAAACAAGATGGTCAAATGGACTCAGGCGCTGGCTGGATGGATGAAGCGGAAAACTAGGGAGACTGAAAGTGGTAAACCTAAAACCTTTCAGCAAATGAAAACTGAGAACACACACAACGCGGTTGAGATTGTGAAACCTGCTATCTCTGCTGGCATGTCATTCGACGATTTGTACGAGGCAAAACAGAAAGCGAGCCAAGACCAAAAACGACTGGAGAACTGAAATGGATTCAAAAAAGCTGGAACGCATTTCGGTCGACCTCGAAGACATTGTCAGATTTGCATCTCTCGATGACTTGCCATACATCATTGACCTAAGCCAGAAGGAAAGCAGGTCGGTTGGGTTCATTCCCAAAATGGCTTATGAGTCTGCGATCACAGGCATTAAGACGGGGAGACGGTGGAGCGATGTCTGCAACGACAAATTAGCTGTGGTGGAGAACAATGGCGATTTGGTTGGGTTCTGCTTGGCGAGCTTTGGACGGTCGGGATCGCGGAGCAGGCGAGGCAAGGTTGCACAGATTTGCATTCAAGAAGACGCAAGGCAGATTGACAGAGGCAGGCACTTGTTGGCGCATATTGTTTACCACGCGAGAACAGTGGGATGCTTAAACATGGGATGTGGTTGTGCTGATGACTTGGAGAGTAATTTTTTTTGGAAAGCGATGGGGTGGGAATTAGTTTCGGAGAGGCAGGGAATATCTTACATAAATACTTGGAAGCAGACGAGCAAGAGAAAGGTCAATATCTACCATTACAACGACCCACATCAGAGTCTGTTATTTTAACTGGAGAAGAAAATGCAGTTTGAAGATTTTGAAAAACAGCTAACCAAAGTTGCGATAGCTTTTAATCGAGAGTTGTCCCCCGAGCTTGTGATGATTTACTTCGAGCAGTTTAGTGGATGGACAGATAAACAGTTTCGTTCAGCGGTGAATCGTTGCATTCAAGATGATGAGCGATTTCCAACGGTGTCGATGATCAAGAGACGGTGGAGACCTCGTGAAGCAAACGAGGCAGCACCAGTTGTAGCGCCAAGAATTGTAAGCGAGGTAAGAACCAACAGGACTCTCGACGAAAAAATTGACGAAATGGATTCCGATGAAGTCAGGCAATTAGTTTACGACTGGAGCAAATCAAATCACATTGCGAAGGACATGCAGAAGAGATTTGAAAACCAAGAGACTCTTGCCCGAGACCTAGTTAAAGATTTGGTGTCGCCTAGTTGGAATGATGAGAACGAGAAGACGGTCGCCTGTCGAACCTGCAATGATCGCGGTTACGTCGAAGTGTATCAGGCCATGACAGTCAGGCTTGCGATGGCTGGAGTATTAAGCGAGCAAAGTGTTCACACCGAAATCGTTACATGCTCGTGCGACAAGCAAATTTATGACCCGATGAACGAAGACGCAAAACCAATGGGTCGATTTAAAACAACGATGTTAGTTGTAAAAGAGGTTGTTCCGAGAGATCAAGTTTTGGAGGTAATAGACGGTGTTGGATCAGAAACTGAAAGCGAGGCAGGACGATGAAGATTGGATTACTCTACAAAGACATGGCAATACGTGGCACGTTCCAAGTGAGTCAAGGATCGCTAGAATGTGCGCGGAATTTCAAGCATCTTGGTCAGAGTCGCGAAAGCAAAGCTGTATGCGATCTGATTGGCGAACTCGACATGTTGAAATCACAAACACGGACTCACGTTTTAGCCATTGACACAGGGTCGAGATATTCTGGGTTCTGTCATTTTCAGATTACCAGAGACGGTCAACAACCTTACGAAATGAAAGAATTTGGAGTCATCGGAAACCATGATTTGATTTCGACCATTGAGCAAAAGGCACATTGTGCCATCATCATGGAAAATTTCCAAAGCATGGGAATGGCTGTAGGTCGATCAGTGTTTGAAAGTTGCATGTGGCTTGGCAGGTTTATCGAGACAGCAAGACGGTCGCATAATCGAAGACCTGTCCTGTTAATGTACAGACCTGCAATCAAGTTGGAAATATGTGGGTCAAGTCGAGCCAAAGATAAAAATGTCAGGCAGTCAATTATCGACATGTTCGATGGATCGATGGGCGGTGGAAAGTGTCCGCAGATCGGAACTAAGAAAAGTCGAGGGCCTCTCTATGGTGTTTCCAGTCACGTTTGGAGCGCACTAGCTGCGGGGATTTCGCTGGACAAAATCATGTCAAACTACTAAGGTTGCTGTCTCAGGTCTGAGAATCTGAGCAACGCACTAGGCAAAACAAGGTTCAATCACCCTACTGATTTCGCAAAACCTTATAGAGTCTAGTGCGTTTTTTTATTTGCCAACAAAAATAAATGTGAGAAACCCAATGAAAAGCTATGTTTTTGTTTTCTTCGCGAGCTTGCTGTTCTGCTTGGCATGCCAACAGGTAGACGGTCAAGAGTGCAAAGACTGCCAAGTTAGATCAATCAGGTTTGGCAAGCCAAGTGTTGTCAGAACCTACGAAGTTGTCGAAATGCAAACTCAAATGCAATGGCAACAGGTTCAGGTTGAAGTGCCAGTGACTCGGAAATTTGAAGAGATCAAATACACCCGAGAGGTTTTTGACGGAGGTGTTTCGAGACTACGAAGTCGACCAAGACGGTTGCGGGCGTTCAATTGGGGATGTGTTGCCACAGCGGTTGGAGCTTATTTCAATTGTGCCACTGCCAAGCGAGGCGACAGAATTGGATTGCTCCGAAGAATTTTTAACAGAAGGTAATTATGAAAACTGGAATATTGAAAGCTATTTTCTGCTCGGTGTTAGTGCTATCTACTTCTTGCACTTGCTTCGCGCAGGACTTGGTTGTCGAAGTAGTGCAAGGAAGCGCTGCGACGATAACTAGCTTAGTGAGACGGTCGAGCCTTGTCGTGGATGGCAAGGTTGTCGGCAATGTTGTGACTGACGAAGTGGAGCAGGGAAAAGTTGAGCAGGATGTTCAACTGCTCCGCGTTCAGTCTGAGGCAAGTCGAATTGTAGTCACAGCAGATTCCCAAGATCGCACGCCACTTGAGGCGATAAAACTTGGGGATGAGTATTGGGTGATCAATCACAATGGGCGAGCATGGGTGACGGTTCAAGCAGTCGATTTTGAGAAAAACATATTTGAGCAAAAGCGATTAGTCGTGGATGTTCAAACTGGCGAAGATGGCAAGCCATCTGGCGATGCTCCAATTGATAAACTTGGTCTCAGGGTTTTGATTGTTGTTGAGTCTGAAGACTTAGCTTCGATGCCAGAATCGCAGCGACAAATTCTCTTTGGAATGCGGACGAGACTTTGGCTCAATGACAATTGTGCGAAGGCAGAAGACGGTCAACCCGAGTGGAGAGTGCTGGATCAGAACACTGAATTCCCTGAGCAATGCGATGAAGTCTGGTGCAAAGCATTATCGCGTGATCGATCTGAAATTCCATGGGTTGTTATCTCAAATGGCAAGACAGGATTTGAAGGTGCTTTGCCAAATAACATCGATGACTTTCTAAAGTTGGTGGAGCAATACAAATGAGAATCAACGAAACAACTGTCAGAAAATATCGCGATGATCTCTTTAGACGGTCGAGAGGTTTGGTTGCTCGTGATTTCAAAAAGCAACCTGTCAACAAAATTGACTGGGATGCAACCGGCGCAGTCATTAGTCGAGAATTTTGGCCTGAGCTAATTCGCGAGCAGCAGGAAAATCAAAGTCGAATCAGTGACATGCGAAAAGTTGCCGACTATGGCAAGTCAATGAAATCTCTTGATCAGGGTCAGCAAGGTTTTTGCTGGGCATATTCGACGGTTGCCTGCATGATGTTGACCCGAGCAGTTGCGAACATGCCATACGAAAGACTTAGCCCACATGCGATAGGTTGCAAGTTGATGAACTTTCGAAATCGTGGCGCGTGGGGTGCTTTGTCGATGGAGTTTGCATCTCGCGAAGGATGCCCGACTGAAGAATTCTGGCCTCAACAATCCATGAGCCGAGACAACGACAGCGAAGAAACTTGGAAGGACGCGAGACGGTTCAGAGTCACTGAAGGATATTTAGATATTAGGCTGGATGCTTGGGATGTTGATTTGGGTTTCGATTTAGTCGCAAGTCTTTTGCTTCAACGAGTTCCATGTGTTTTGGATTTCGATTGGTGGGGGCATTCAGTTTGCGGAATGGATTTAGTTGACCTCGACAATGGCAAGCCAGTTTCTGACATTGGTCGTTGGGGAATTAAGATTTTGAACAGTTGGTCAGATTCTTGGGGTGAAGACGGTGAAGCAATTATCGAGGGGCAAAAATGTATCCCAATGGGTTCGTGCGCTGCTCGTGTTTTGATGGGAGAGACTGATGAAAAAGTGGTGGAAGAGTAGAACAGTTTGGATTGGTGGACTTCAACTTATTTCCAGCATTGCCTTGATTGGAGTTGAGGTTTTGCAAAAGGGTTCAGTCAGTGTTGACCCGATGCAAATCACAATGATCCTAAACGGTGTGGCGATGCTGTTTCTTCGATGGGTGACAGACAAGCCAATAGATTCGCCTGTTGCTGTGATGGATTCAATGCGACCACGAATTAAGAAAAACCACGAATGTAAAAGGTACATCGTTCGATGATTCATATTTTGGCTCAAGACCCTGTGACTGTCCGCGCTCTCACAAACCCATTTGACTATGGGTTGGCAATTGGGACGATCATAATCCTGTTTGCAATTTTGTGGTATCTCGGACGTGAGACGGTTGCAAAGTTCGATAAAATCTCTACGGACAATAGCGATAAAATTCGCGAAATACTTATATCTCATCGCGAGGAAAGAGATGAATGGCGGCGAGAATCTTTAACTCGCACGCAAAAAATTGACGATCTCTGTGATCGCATGATTCACGCATTGGCAAGGCACGAGGAAAATTAGATGGGTATTTATTCATTTCCAGTTTTGGCAATTAGTGATTCGACAACACTAGGACGGTCAGTTGTCACTGTTTCGAATCAGGCAGCACTTCAAGCATTAGTTGGATTTGATCCAAGCAATTATGGAAGTTTGGCAGGTGATAATACTTGGACTGGTGATAATACTTTCGATGAAACCATAGAAGCAAGCGATGGTGTTTTCACGACTAGCTTGTCGCTTTACCCAAGCTCACTTCTCAAGGCGTTCAATGTCACAGGGGCAGATGCGGAGTATATTCAAGGCGCGTGGATTGCAGACAATTTTTACTTCGGCACAAAGAAAGACGGTTCAGGCAATGCTCGTGAATGGTATTTGCAATGCGATTCATCCAACAGAATTTTTGTTGGCTTGACTGAGATCAAATTCTTTCGCGATCTTTTGCCTTCCACCAATGGAACATTAAATATTGGTTCCGCAAGTTTGCCAGTAGCGACTGTCACAGCAAACTCTTTTGTTGGAGACGGTTCGAGTTTGACTGATATTGAATTATCTGGACTTGACGACACAAATGTTTCTACGCCAACAAACGGCCAGTTACTTATTTACGACTCAGTCAGCGCGAAGTGGGACAATGCTTCTCTGACTTCTTCGGATGCTTCTGTTGTGATAACAGCAGGCGCGGGAACTCTTGATCTAACTGTTGGAGGTGTAGGGCCTTCGGATGAAAAACTGAAAACCAATATTGAACCATTGAAATCATCTCTGGCAAAAGTCATGGAGTTTGAGCCTGTTAGTTTCGAATGGCGAGAAGATAGTGTTGCTCAACACAAACAAACGGGTAAAGACATTGGACTGATTGCCCAGCAAGTTGAAGAGATTGAGCCATTGCTCGTGGGACAGCGAGAAGATTTTAAGACTCTGGACTATGTCAAAATTGTGCCGATGTTGATTGGCGCGATTCAGGAATTAAAAGCTGAGGTTGAGCAATTGACTAAGGCACAGCAAAATTAAACGGGTAAATTCATGGCAACGTCAAAAGTAATCTTTCCCTATGTGAGTGGGCAAACTCTAGTTGTTCGCGCATTGCCTCTGACTGGCAACGCATATCTGTTCACAAGCACATCTGTATCAGAAGCGCCTACATCCAGCGGATTGTACGAGGCAACTTTCACTGAGCTTGCCGCACTAAATGGAGCTTATCGAATTGTCATCACTCTTGGTGGAACTGGAGTTGCAACATACCAAGCAAGGTGGACAGGATCAGATGGTGAGACGGTTGCATCGACTGAATTGATTGATGTTTCGCAGGTGGCTACATCTGCAAGTATTGCCGCGCTTAATGATTTCGATCCGGCAAGCGACACTGTTGCAAATGTCACTTTGGTTGGAACCACGACAACAAATACAGATATGCGTGGAACTGACAGCGCAGCATTGGCGAGTAGTTTGGATGATGTTTCCGACAATGTCGATGCAGTGTTAGTAGATACGGGTTCGACAATTCCGGCACAGATAACTGCCTTGAATGATTTCGATCCTGCCTCTGATCCTGTCGCAAATGTTACACTCGTTGCCACGACAACCACGAATACAGACATGCGCGGAACTGATGGCGCAAACACAACTGCCCCCGACAACTCTTCGATCACTGCTATCAAAAATAAAACGGATCAATTCGTCTTTACTATTGCGAACCAAGTCGACTCGAATGCTTTGAGTGGAGGTGGAGGTGGACTTGATGAAGCGGGAGTCAGATCAGCAGTTGGTTTGGCAAGTGCAAACCTCGACACACAATTAAACGGCATCCCAACAGTTTCAGAATTCGAAGCGAGAACTCTAGTCGCTTCTGCGTATTTTGATCCTGCTGTTGATGTTGTTGCGAATGTTACATTGGTCGCAACTACCACGACCAACACTGATATGGTCGGAACAAACGGCGCAAACACAATCGCGCCCGACAACACGAGCATCACAGCAATCAAAGCAAAGACAGATCAGTTTGTTTTTACAATTGCAAATGAGGTCGATGCAAATTGTGTCAGTGGTGGAGGTGGAGGTGGAGGCGATGCAACTCTCGCAAATCAAACGGCTATACTTGCCAAGCTGCAAACCAATCCTATTGAAATCACGAATCCACTTGTTGACTCGTCAACATTGGTTTTGATAAATCACGACAACTATTCGAGCAACAACAGCAGGCTGATAACTTTCCCTGTGGATACTGATTACAGCACAGCCACAGATGTTAAACTAATATTTCGATCTGCTGGCACAAACATAAAAGTTACGGGTGGAGTGGTCGCAAGTGCAACATCGATCACTGTTGATCTCGAAGTTGATTTTGGTAGCTCGTTGGCTTTTGATAGTTGCAGTGGTGCAGTTTGTGATCAAGTGGCAATATGTGATTTTGCTTTGATTGCCAACTATTCCAGCGACGAGGAAACTATCGCGCGTGGTTCTGCTTACATCTATGACAGAGCAAAAGAGGCTTAGGCAAAAGAGGCTCAAGGCAGAACATCAAGAGATACGGGTCAAAGGGGGATAGGTTATTCCAGTGGCCGAAGAGGGGAGTTACTCGCGCCTCCCCCTTCCCCCAATTTTATATATGCGCTTTATATGCGCTTTGTATGCGCTTTGTAGGCGCAACTCTCTAATGGCATGCCATCCCAGCAATTCAGTGTTGGGCCTGAACATTTCAATCTGATTTTGAATCTGACTAAATTTGACTAAATCTGACTAAATCTGATTCCAAACAGTCAGATTGGTATTTGCCCTGTTTTCCTAAAGTTACGGGTCAAAAGGCTTTTGGGGCATTGGGCATTTTGGGTTTTTCGAATTTGACTAAATCTGATTTTGAATTTGACTAAATCTGATTTTCGATTTTTTGTCATAGGACTAAAAATGTACCTCGTTCACTTTTCGTTCACCTGTCGTTCACTTTTCGTTCACCTGCCTAAGTGAACACTTTTCAATGGCATGCCATCCAAAGCCAATAATGAGTCAAAGTGCCAAGATTGATCTTTTCACCAAAAAATAAAAGTTACGGGTCATCGAGTTTTTTGGGCTTAAATGCCCCTCGTGCTGAAAAGATTGATCTTTTCACTTTTTATCGTGAAATCAAGAAGGCCAGTGGACTGCTTGCTGTTTTTGGTTTTTGTTCCCTAGCAAAGCGCCACCTAAGCGCCACCTAAAAGCCACCTAAGAGCCACCTGAGAGCCACCCCCCTACACCCCCCCTATATAGGCATGTTTGGATATATAGGCATATTGGCATATATTGAGCCTGTGATCATGAGTTGATACACACAGGCATATGTTGATATATAGGCATATTGGCATATGTCTCTGCACAAAAAAACTTTTGAGATTGAGGCTGATATATGCCTTTATAGGCATATGTCCATACACCCCCCCCTTTTTGGGCATTTTGAATTTAAAATGATTTCAAAATATATGATGAGTCTGGTGCTGTTCGCGCACTTAAATCATTATGACATTGCAAGAGGCTCAAAGTCGAAAAAGTTGACATACCACACACGAATGGAGATCGAGGCTTAGGCAGGCGACTGGTGGCTCGGAAGCGCCTAGGTTCCTTTTTGACGTTTTGTCATGCCCTTTGAGGTGGGAGCT
>WLWH01000277.1_pt1 | contig 43612 bp, 56 predicted proteins | sample 6712741 | NCBI WGS metagenome assembly WLWH01 (sample SAMN12718694, study PRJNA515312) | sponge metagenome | isolation source: marine sponge | host: Mycale hentscheli | place: New Zealand: South Island, Marlborough, Capsize Point | collected 2003-05-01 | reverse complement strand
TCTGAGGTAATTGCAGTAATGCAAAGAACCGCTGCTAAAAAAGATTTTAGAACAAATTATTCTATTGGTGGTGGAGTTAAGAAATTTAAGTTGACTAAAGAAATGGAACAAATTGCAAAGGATTCTGCAAAAGCAGTTGATGCAACATGGTGTGCTGTTGATTTAATCATAGATAAGAATACAAAGAAACCATATATACTAGAAGTTAATGGATCTCCTGGTACTAAAGGAATTACTGAAGCTACCGGATTACCAGTAGTTAAAATAGTATTAGACTACATATTAAATAAAGAAAACTGGACATATCCTAATATTAGTTGTGGATTCAGAGAAGTTGTTACGATACCAGGAGTTGGAGATTATGTATGTAAAATGGACACCGGAAATGGCGGAAAGGCATTATCTATACATGGAGAAAACGCGAAAGTAAATGGGAAATATTTAGAATACGAAATGAATGGAAAATCATACAAAGATAAAATTGTAGATTATTCAAATCCTGTCGTAGGAGAAGAAACCTTAGAAAGACCTATTATATTAAAAGATCTTATATTCGCTGGTAAACTCGTTCCTAAAGTTCCAGTATCAATAGTCGACCGAAAAGAAAAATCTACACCAGCATTAGCTAATCGAAAATTTATGGATAGATTAGGTATAACAGTTAGTCCATCTAAAGCTTTTAAAGCTACATCATTTGATGGTGGTGAATACTCAGTTGAAGATTCTATAGGAAATGCTATGGGAGGTATTAAATTCGAAAAATAGTAAAATAAATAAATAACAAATGGCAAAAACAGCAAAATATGCAGTAGTATCAAATGGGCCTACTTATTACACACAATCAGATCCATTTAATAAAACCCCAATAACATGTGATCATTTTTGTGCATACTCAAAAGATTTTGTTTTAGGAGCAACTAGTGTAACATTTATTGCACAATTTGGTGATGTTGCAGGTCCAACATTTTCTCGAGTTTTTACTAAAGATTACGAAATAGGTGGTACTGTTTTAGATGGCTGGGATGGAGATCCTGAAGATATTTTGAATCTTATAGCAAACTTTGAATCGCTGACAGTAACTTCTTTTACTACATTAGATTACGTAGCCCCATACTTTTAACAGATTGTTAATAACTTTCCGAAAATAAGTGTTCAAAAATTTTTTTTTTCCAAGTTTTTTTATTATATTTAAATATAATTTAAAAACACATAAACATGAACGTAACACTTTCAATCGTTATTCAATCACATCTTTCCGACTCATTAATCGAAACTTCGTTCAATCCTGAACAAGCAAATCTTCGTATAAGATTCGTAAAATATCTTATTAATCGCTTTAGTGATGATATCAATCAAAGGGTTGATATTGATAAAGTATATTCTAAATTCTTAGAAACTCAAGGCGAAACAATATCATAAAATCATCATATAATATAAAACCATCAAAACATGTTAGATCCAATCAAAATTCACGTAAATTGTTTAACCGGATATTCATCAAATTGTTTTCCAGAAAAATTTAAGGAAAATCTTGTCAAACGAATCATAGAAATTAAAGAAACTGAAAACCTTGTTTTTGGAACCGAATGGATTCCGGGAAGGAGATATAACGATAATGATCGAGTTGCTTCGGTAATTATGGGTTGTATTTCACAAGCAGTTGCAAAACATATAATTCCAGGTAAATATCAATTCGATAAAGATGGAAATCCTAATCCACTTCTTGAAATGCGATGCTTAGCATATACTACAAATATGGATGCTGAAATATTCGATAAATGGATATATGAAGCATTAGATTATTCAGGAGATACTGACTATTATTACAAATACGAAAAAGATTGGGATTAACATTCAATTGTTAATAACTTTTTTAAAAAAAAGTGTCCAAAAATTTTTTTTTACCAATTATTTTTATTATATTTACATATAACAAATTTAAACATATATCATTATGAACGTATCATTCAAAATCAACATCAAGTACTTCTTACTTACTATCCTTTCATTTACAATCGCTTACACAACCGCTTCAGGTACAATTCAAAATTACATTCATTTTGCTGGCGATCTTAACGAAATGGCATTTTGTATATTCGCATTCTTCTTAGGCGTAATATCAATATTTATGACCTTCGAAAAAAACACAAATAAGTAATGAGCGAATCGAACGAAAACAAAAAGCTTCAACAAACTAAATTTACTATACAAGAAATTTGGCAAGCTATGCGTGGCAACGTTCAAAAGAATAAGAAAAAGTATAACCGCAAAAATAAGCACAAAAACAAAGAATTATGAATCTAATCGAGATTATTTCAGTAAACGAAGACGAAAGATATTACATCGTAATAGCAAAAGGAACTTCACCAACATTAAACGAAACTATTGAATTTCAAGGAAATCGTTGTAGAGTATTAAGACTATCTTCCTATGTAAGAAATGGCGATATGTTCAAATTGCAATTATTGAAACTCGACGTCAAGTAAATCATATAACTAATAAACAATAAATATTTATGTCGCATACAAAATCACTTTTGTGGACTGAAAAATATCGGCCACAAGAACTATCAGATTTAATTGTTCCTGAAAGAATTGCTAAAAAATTAGATAAAGGTGTATACCAAAATCTATTATTCTATGGTGGTCCTGGTAGTGGAAAAACTTCATCTGCTAAAATATTAGCTAAAGACCATCCAACATTATATATTAACTGTTCTAGTGAAACCGGCGTTGATACTGTTCGTGTTAAAATATCAGAATTTTGTTCTACGTTATCGCTACTTGATGGCGAACGTAAATTAAAAGTAGTAATTCTCGATGAGTTCGATGGAGTATCAGATCAATATATGAAAGCTCTTCGAGGTACTATTGAACAATTTCATTTAAGTGCAAGATTCATTGCAACTTGTAATTATTTTAATAAGATTCCTGATAATATTCAATCTCGTTTTGAATGTATTAATTTCGATTTTAGCGACGAAGAAGAAACCGAGATTATGCGAAAATACCTTCGTAGAATATTTGAAATATGCAAAATCGAAGGTATGGAAATTGATAAAGATGCGTTACTTGAATTAGTACAACGTAAATTTCCAGATCTCAGGAATACAATAAATGTCATTCAGGGATACTTTGCCGAAGGCGTTAAGAAAATCACACTTAAAGATGTTACCACCTTTCATGGCGTCTATAAAGATCTCTTCGATCTTATTTTTGAAGATATTAATTCTACAGTAAATAACTATAAATTTTTGATATCCAATTATTCACATAAAGTTGATGATGTGATAAAAGCGTTAGGTACAGATTTTATAGAATACATTCAAACTGAAAAACCAGATTCAATTAGGCACTTAGGCGAAATATGTCATGAGGTAAACCGACATTCTTACGAATCAAGGTTTGTGATCGATCCTGTAGTAACCATGTTAAGTTTAGTATACAAGATACAAAAAATCGTTCATTAAAATATGAATCTTTATGACAGAAGCATCATATAATAATAAACAAATATAAACATATTATGAGAAGGTATACATTAGTTGTCGATGGTAATTATTTTTTGCACAAAACATTTTTTATTTCAGGTAAAATAAAATCTAGAAAAGGTGCACCACTTAATTTTATCGATGAACCAGAAAAAGACGCAGATTTATTAGCATATAAACTCGCTACAGATTTTGCATACGAAGTTAAAAGATTTTCACCAATATTAGATGGTGTTGTTTATTGCATCGATTCATCTTCATGGCGAAAAGATTTTTACCCAGAATCAAATGCACTTAAATCTGCAGAATCTCAACAATATAAAGGACATCGTAAACGAGATAATACAATTAACTGGAAAGCGATCTACGATTTACATGATAAATTCGCAAAATCTTTAGAATCTCTTGGATGTACCGTATCTCGTGTAAGTGGTGCAGAAGCCGATGATCTAATATTTTCTTGGTCTTCATATTTAAATATGAATAATAGAAATGCTCTTATATTTTCAGGCGATAACGATCTAATTCAATTAGTTTGTAACAACGAATCAAACGGAACGAATACATTATACTACAATAAATTTTCAAAATCTGTATATACTTTCGAAGGATTTACCGATTGGCTAAAAGAAACCAATATGGATTCCGTCGATATTTTTAATCAACCACTAGATCTAACGAGTAATACAAAATTAGCTTTACAAAACGTTGTTCGAGGTATCGATATACGTGAAACTAATGTAAGCGAATTTGTATTTAAAAAAATACTTATGGGCGATGCTGGCGATAATGTTTCACCATTACATCAAACTATTAAAAAAGGTAAAGATGGTAAACGTCGAGTATATAATATTACCGATAAAAAAGCTAATCAAATCTTGCAAGATTACGAAGAAAAAAATGGCCGAATAAACGAATCAACGTTCTTTAATATAGATTCAATTACAGAAATTTGTAAAATCGCTAAAGCGAATCTAAGAATTCTAGATAAATCAATTTCACAATTAATCGAACGTTACGAAGTAAATAGAAACTTAATGTTTTTACACCAAAAAGCGATACCAAATGCTATTATGGATGCAATGCTTTTAAGTATCGAAAATTCTAATTATTCTAGTATTCATAATATTGGTCAAATAACTAAAGATACTATATCTGAACCGTTAATTCAAAATAAGAAAAATACATCAACAACACAAGATTCTTCATTCTTTGGAGGTCTTGGACTATAATAAATTATGAAAGATTTTTACAAAACACGAGCTGGTCAGAAATATTTTGATCATGATTTACCAAAATTAATCGAATCAAATAATAGATTAGCTAAGGCAATCGAAGAACAAAATGTAATAAACGAAAAGGCCAATCGTTTAGAAAAACTTAAAACAAAAGAATCTGTAAAGAAATAAGTTCATATAATAATATAAATATGCCAGATTTAAATCACGTATTTCGTTCAGGTAAATATAAAGGACATACAATCGAAGAAGTAAACGAAATTGCACCTTGGTACATTCGATGGGTTTCTGAAAATAGACCTGAAATGCTAAAGAGTCATAAACCAACTCCTAAACCAGTATCAAATAAAAAGCCAGTTTATATAGATCCACCGGATATACCTAATCCGAATGCTATAAAGCCTAATTACGATTTTGATAATATGTTTTAACTAAAATAACTAAAAATATAAAAATGCAATTATTTGATCTTGTTCGTACAATGTTCACGAACCCAAAAAAATACAGAGAATTAAAAAATCACGATAAAGCTAAGAATCAATTTATGATTAATCGATTCATGGCAATACAATGGCCAGAACAAGCTCAATTGCTAAATAGAAATGGTATCAATGGTATTGGTGTTATTGATACTTGGCAATTCATCACGTCTCGTTTCAAAAAGGTTCCTGGTTGGATATATACTAAAACAAAGAAAACAAAGAAACAAGAAAAGTTAGAATTTAAATATTCTGAAGAATTAGTATCTTTGTATTTAAAAATTAACGAAATATCTAGAAAAGATTTTAATATGCTCGTTAAATTTTATCCAACAAAAATGCAGGAATATTTTACTCAAATGAAAAAACAATACGAGACTTATGATGGAGACAAATCTTAAATATCCTTTAGTCATTGAAGTTGTTATGTATAAAAATAACATCATTGATAATAGAATATTAAGTGAAGTTCGGAGAAATGCACACATAAATCAAGTAGGAAATTCTAATTTAAACTTCTATGTTCCTGCAACAGATATCAAAGAAATATTAAACAATAAATTCGAAAAAGATTTCGAGCAATTATCAGGATTAACTCAAGAACAATTATCAAAAAGAGTAAATTCTGCATTTTTTTTACATAACGTTGTTAGATCATTTACTAATTTAAAATTTATTAAATTCAATGTATCTGATCAAAAACATTACACTAGAAAAACTGAAGAAGGTATAACATTCGACTATAAAATATTACACGCTAAGGTTGATTTACCAGATCTATTCGATTCACGTAAATTGGCAGAAATACAATATTTATTAAAAGAATGTGGCCTTTGGGAGTATAATTCTTTCTTTCCCCAACCTTACATAGAAATATCTTCTAGAGACTTAATAGGTACTATAACTCAAATGGAGAGCTCTGAAGAATTTGTTCAAGAGCATGCAGAATCTATCAACATGTTAATGAATGTAATTGACATGAAAATGGAAACTGATAATACTTTGTTACATTTGATCGTTCTTGATTGATATATAACACATATTAAAAAAATTCCTTAAAAAATTATGGTTGAAGTTTGGATACCGGTAGTTACGACAGTCTTAGGTGCACTAACTACGCTTCTTACGATTTGGTATAGAAATCGTTTAGAAAAAGAAAAACGAGATAAAGAATGTTTCCTTTCTGGTGTCATCGAAAACGAATCTGAATTGTTAGAAAAATTAGGAGAAATTAGAAATTCTGTAGGAGCTAGTAGAGCGGCAGTATATCAATTTCATAATGGTGGTGAATATTTTACTGGAAAGTCAATGAAAAAGTATTCTATGACTTATGAACAAGTAGAAAAAGGAATTGCAAGAATTCAACACCAAAATCAATCAATACCAGTATCAGGAGCAATTCGATTATTTGCAAATCTTTTAACTAATCGAAAAGCATTCTTCAAAAACTTAGATAAGGATTTTCCTGAAAGTTTATTAAAATATAACCTACAAGAAGTTGGAGTTGATTCAATTTATTGTTGGGCTATATTAGATCTAAATAAAAATGTGATCGGCGTATTCACGCTAGACTTCGTTTTAGAACCTACTAAAATTTCTCAAAAAGACTTAGATAACATTCAATTATATGTTATCAAAATGGCAGGGTACCTGTAAAATACATTCGTATTTGTTGCGAATATATATTAAAACAAATACTCATAAATGGCCAAGATAAGTGTAGGTTTATCTACTAATAATATTACGTACAAAGATGGAGATTCTTTAATGGTAACCTTTAATGGTGCCTTTATGTCCGTATCTTCATTTACAAGCTATGCAGAAACTACTTCACCTGCATCAACTGACAACGATTACTTCATTACTAATTTAAGATGGTCTTCTGATAATATGACGTGGTCTCCATGGATTTTATTGGAACGAAATCCTGATGGTACTAAATCTTTGCCACCTATGGATTTTGAATCCGGCTCTAACATCTATGTTCAATTAAAATATATTAGAGTATCTCAACCAGAACCTGAAATTCCAAGTGGATTGGCGGTCACAAACATCGAATTAGATATAGAAACTTCAGTTAAAGAATCTGAATACAATCCACCAGCACCAAAATCATGTCCTACTCAAGATTATTACAAAGGTATCAGAATAGAATGCGAAGGTAATTTATTTAGGGTATATGATTTAATGGGACCTGCAATATCTTTGAATCGAGAACTTGCACTTTCGGTTAGTGAAATGTTAGGACATGAAGTTTGTTATTTTAAAGTTAAATCTGATGAACGTTCAAAGGATTTTGTATTAAAAGAATATTCATTATTCAATGTAAATGACGTAAAGAATATTAGAGTTGTAGTACCTAATAACGAATTCCCTGATAATAAGATTATGTTCACTCCATTCGATATGGATTTTGAATCATTTGAAGTTCATATTGTTAAGGAAGATTTTGAAAGGGCGTTCGGATATTGTGTAAGACCGGAAGAGCGTGATTACTTATATTTCCCTTTAGAAAATCGAATGTATCAAGTAGAATCTCCTTATTTGTATAAAGACTTTATGAGAGACGGAGTTTATTACAAAGTTAATTTAGTTAAATATCAAGAAAGTTTAAATATATCATCTGAACCAGGATCTACTGCACAAGTTTTAGAATCTGAATTAACTCAAAACTTTGATCAGATATTTAAAGAAGAAAATGAAGAGGAATTTTCACAAATCACAAAACCTTTACAATACAAAACTCTTAGTACAGGAAATTATGATTTCGTTCGTAGCGATATAAATGAATTATTGAATATCAAAAATCATGATATTAATAATTACTTTACTTTAGTTGCTAAATATGCGTATGATTTAAAAAGTGTAGAATATGATACACTAGCAGTAAAATATAAGACTTTAGTTAATGTACCTGAAACCGAAGATAGAGTTTATACTATGTGGTTTAGGAGTAATAGAGAAATATATCAAAACACTGATTTTGTTAAACATGTTAATATTGATGATAATGGAATGCTTTATGATACATTATTAAATGGCGTATCGCACGGAGTATTAGATCCTATTACTGGAGCAACATCTCAAGATAAAGGAATTCAGATAAATTTACAATACAATGATACCAATGGAAATAAAGCGTATGTGACTAAAGGTATTGATGTAAAAATAAATGGAAACGATTATACGTTCAATACTAATTCGCTAGAACCTTGGCCAAATCAAGAGTTTCCTAATTTAACAGTGGATGCAACACAAATTCAAGGTAAATATAGGGATGTTGGTAGAAAGTGGTTTGCTATGGTATTAAATATATCCAATCAACATCAAAGCATAAATTGTAATATATGGGAAATGAAATTTGATGCATCTAAACCAGTTTATGTACAACAAACAACCGAATTAGAATTAGTGTTTAGTCAAACTCTTCCATTTACTAGACAGGCAATTCAGCCAAATGTTTATTATGAATTAATTGGAGCTCCGGTAGAAACAACTAATATTAGACTTTTAAACAAACTAATAAATGAAGAAAATCAACCGTTAATGTTAAATCGTTACACGGTTAGAGATAATCAATATGCTATAATGATAGACAATGCGCTTCCACCATTGAATATGGGCAGAGAAGGAGTAAGATAATTTTTAATAATATTAAATATGAGCGAAAAAAATAACGAAGCAAGAGAAAGTATTCAAGACTTGCTATCCGAAGATAATCAATTACCAGTTGCAAGATCTGGTGACTTGCCTTCATTTCATTCCGTTGAAGATTACCAATATGGTGAATCTAAAAACAAAGCCATCGCTAAAGCTAAGAAAATGATGGATTCCGTTGCTAAATTATATTTAAGTCAAGATGTAATTGAGGAATATGAATATGTTCGCATAAAGCAAAAAATTGAAGAAATGCAATTAGCAAATTTGTTCAATCAAATGCAACAAATGGAACATTCAATAGAAACTCTTATGCGTACAATAGATAGTGGTGAATTGTCTCCACGAATGTTTGAAGTTCTTGGAGGCCTTCAAAAAACGATGTTAGAAGTTATGAAACATACTACATTGCACATGATGGCTGCTGAAGAAAATATGAAAAAGATAAAACACGATATAGACATATATGGTGATAGTACAATATCTACTAATAAGCGTAAAGATGAAGACGATACTTTAACTGCAAGAGGTAATCGTGACTTTATGAAAAGTATTCAAGAAGAAATTCAAGATGTTGAATTTGAGGATAACTCCGATAACGAATAAAATATGAGTGAATTTAAAGTAAAGCAATTTGAAGATCCTAAAGATAATGATTCGAATAGAATTGTTTGGACTGAGGAGAAAGTAAAAAAGGCTATTGAATCGATTGAGATGGGATATCAAGTTCCACATGCACCATTTTATGAGGGTGATATAGCATATCGAAAAGGTAATACTGTATATGATTATTCTAAAGAAGAGGTTGACGAAATAAAAAGATGTGCAAAAGATATTGTTTATTTTGCAAATACTTATTGTCATGCAATGACTGATGAGGGTGTTAGAAAAATTAAATTAAGAGATTACCAAGCAGAAATGCTAAAACAATATCAAGATAATCGATGGAATATTACATTAGCATCTAGGCAAATAGGTAAAACTATATGTTCTGGTATTTTTATTGCATGGTATTCATTATTTAACTTTGATAAAAACGCAATGATTATGGCAAACAAAGGAGCTACTACTAAAGAGATCCTTATGAAAGCCAAGCATATTTACGAGAACTTACCATTCTTTTTAAAACCAGGCATTATGAAAAAAGATGTTATGGAGATGAGGTTTGATAATGGATGTCGAGTTATTGGACAAAATACTACAAAAACCGGTGGTATATCGTTTACTATACATTTATTATATTTAGATGAGTTTGCTCATATTATGCCAAGTATTATTAATCCTTTTTATGAGAACGTTTATCCAACACTATCATCATCTAAGATATCACGAGTTATCATAACTTCCACGCCTAATGGATATAATAAATTCCATGACATATATCAAAATGCCGTCGAGGGTAATAACGAATATGCTCCATTTAGAGTTGATTGGTGGCAAGTTCCTGGGAGAGACGAAGAATGGCAAAAACAAGAGATCGCTAATTTAGGAAGTATTGAAGCGTTTAATCAACAATATAATAATCAATTCCTTTCAGCATCTTCATTATTACTTTCTTCAGTCGAAATGAAAAAGGTAAAAAATAATGAAAAGGAATTTGTATTTAAAGAACTAGATGCATTAGATGATTTAGGTATAGATTATTCATCATTACGTTGGGATCCCGATATTGATGTAGATTATTTAGATGGAAAACAGGATTTTTATTTGTTCTCAATTGATTTAGCTGAGGGCGTAGGAAAGGATCATACTGTAATTAATATGTTTCAGATTAAACCAACTGAAATTAAACATCATAGAGACTTGGTGTCACCTAGTGATATTACTGACTTTTTTAAATTAGAGCAAATCGGGTTATTTAGATCTAATATACATTCATTAAAAGATTTTAGTATGATACTTTATGAATTGTGTGTTAGTATATTTGACCAAGAAAATTTACGTCTAATAATAGAATATAATGCATTTGGACAAGAAGTTATTAATAATCTTATATCGCTTTATCCAACACGAAATGATTTTGATGAAGAAACTATTGTTAGATATTCACATAGAGTTGGATCAAAGATCAAGAAACCTGGAATTAAAATTAATAGAGATAACAAAAGAATATTAACTACAAAAGTAAAAAATTATATAAGATCAAGTCGAATGGTGATAAAAGAATCTAATACTGTTAGTGAAGCGGCAATGTTCTCTAGGAACGAGAATGGCACATATTCTGCACAAACCGGTAATGATGATTGTATGATGACCGTCGTTAATGCATGTAGTTTTTTTGACACCGTAGATTACTCTGAAACGATAGAAGAGCTTTTCGATTACATAGATGAAATATATAAAACTAAGATCGAGGAAACTCTCGAAATAAGCGGAAATTTATCTGGCGATTCATTTAATATTTATGATATTGTCCAGTAATTAAATTAGATGCTAAAGGATATATAACTAAATAAAAAAAAATTTTAGACAAATGGCTTTACCAGCGAATATTCAACAATTTAAGTCAAGCGGTGTTTACAGACTAGAATTTGATAAAAGTCAACTTATCAACATTCCAGCAGAAACAATCCGTTTGGTAATTGGATACTCCAACAAGGGACCTTTCAACACACCGGTATTTGTACCGGATGTACCTTTTTTCAAAGAGGTATTTGGTGATATTGATGCAGGACTTGAGTTAAAAGGATCTTATTTTCATAGATCATGTTTAACTGCCTTGGATAGAGGACCAATTTTAGCACTAAACTTATTATCTTTACCTGACAGTGTAACTGCAGAGTTCAGAGCGTTAAGTGCACAATCAAATCTAGGTAACCACGCCGAAGGATCTGCACCAGTTGCAGATTTCTTTAATCAGGATAAATTCTGGTTTGTGGATGACGAAGCAGTTATCAAAGCAGTAGATGCAAACGATAGCACAGTTAATGCGGCATCATCACCAAATGGATCAACTATCCTAAACTTTGCGAACAGTGGTAGAAAAAACATTTCAATTTTCGCAATTAAATCTTCTACACCAGGATTCGATGCTACGGCAGAGGAATGGTACGGAAGTGGAAAAGTGCCACCATTCTTAGATAAATCTAGTTTAATCTCAGATTTCTTATTAAGAGTTGTGATACTTGAAGGAGACTTTAGCAATTATCAAGCTCTTTCTGTAGATCCTATATATGGTGATTATTTTACACCTAAAGGATTAAAAGCGATTTACACTGATTCATTCGGTAATCAAGCAAACGGTATTGATAAATTACTTCAATTACCAGAAGTTAGTGCTTTAGCTGAATACATTGGATCTGTAATTCCTGAATTCCAAGATAAAGACGGAACAAACCTATTTATAGAAGACATTATTAATAATGAAACTACTAAAACAGGAGTTGTTTGCGCAATGAACAAAGATTGGTTCTACGATAATCCAAGTGTAATTACTGATGCAATGGTTGATGGATTACAAATTGATTTTATCGGACATGGATTAGAAGAAAATGAAAATGGAATTTCGGTTCTTAATTTCTTATCTTATTTCGGAACCTTAAACGAGTTACAACCATATCTTGAAAAAGATTACAATCACGGAGTTGGAGCAACTTCAATTTCTTCTTTCGTATTTGATGGACTTGGAGCTGGAACACCAGAATTTATTTTGGATGCATCTGCTTCATATCTAACTAATAGTGGTGGTAACGCTTATGACCAAGTAAAAGTATACGGACCTTATCACCCATTCGTTGTTGGTGGTACGGTTGCATCTAAATTTGCTACAACAACTTCAGGACAAACTGAATTTGAATCCTTCTCTAATTCAATTATAGCAGGAGAATCATTCGTTAGTGCTGGTGTTACAGGAGCAAGTTCTGCTGCTTATGCAGGTACTCAATATACTTTAGCAAGAGTAACAGACAGATCGCTATCTACTATTGGTACTTTTAAAGATTTACTAACCGTTCAAATTTCTGAAACGGATGAAGCTGGCGATGTACCTGGATTCGACACAGCTGTTGGACCTGGTGCTGGTACTGCATTTACATTAGGTTGGAAAGCTGGAAATACTGGAATTGGACTTGCAACAGGTGCAACTTCTAATATTGAAATCATTCCAAGTATTAATTATACAGTTAACCCGGCCGGATCTTCTCCAGTACATTCAAGAATGTTTGCTGGACCTGCATCCTCATTAGGAAAAGATGTTATTAGTGGAGTTATTACAACTGGTGATAAAATTCAAGGAGCTACTTCTGGAACTGTGGTTCTTAATCCAATTAAAGCTGAGGTTATTAGTTCTATCGATCTAGATACTTTAGCTGATGTTAAAATTTCAGTTGATGCCGCTTCTAGAGTAATTGATAGTGCAATTCTTTCGCATAAAGTTGCGAATGGAAGAGTAACTTCATTTACTGATGATACATTCTTAACTGAAACAGGAATATTACCTGCAGATAACGGTTTCGTAGATCAATTTATCGCAATACCTCAAAACGGTGCTACTGGTGCAACTTATAACGAATCAGTATATATTAGTACTCTTGAAGGAAACATCAATGAGGTGTATCCAATAGATTCAACTAATATCGTTGGAGTTAATAAAGTTAAATTAGGAACTGCTGGAACTACTGCTGGTGAATCATTCATTGGAGAAATTCAAGTAGGACAATTCTTAGTTAGAGGATTTGAATCTGTCGCTGGAAGTGGTGATTATGATGATAAATACGATCCAAGAACAGGAACTACTAGATTAACTCGAGTTAAATCAGCTACTTATGATAGTGATGTTACATCACCAGATTACGGTTGGTTTATCGTCGAAACATTCGATGCAATATATACTTACCCAGATGCATTCACTGGAGTACCAACGGCAATTGAGAGATATACATCAATCGATGATTTCGTTGACTATTACACAGTAACTGCATTAGACGGATATACTATACCGGCTACTTCTAAACCAAATAATTCAAATGCTAGAATGAACGAAATTCTGGATGTAATGTACGATACTAATATTGCTGAAACATTGCAAGATAGAGATTCTATTACATTCCGATATATCGTTGATACATTTAATCATGGAATCGAACCATCTTCTAAGGCGAGACTTTCTAAGATCGCTAAAGGAAGAAAAAATGCATTCGCAATTCTTAATTCACCTTCAGTTAAGGAGTTTAAGAAATCTACGAATCCATTATTTAAATTCGATTCAACATCAACATTCGACGCAAGATACGTTGGTACTGGAGGTAACTTAACACTCAACCCAAGTAACATATACTCATTACCAGGTATTGCTGATGGAGCTAATTACTGTGGATTCTATACTCCTAACTTAAGGATTATTGAAAATGGATCTACTAAATTCGTACCACCGGCTGCAAATATCTCGAACTTGTACATTGACAAATATAACTTAGCGTTACCATGGTCAATCGTTGCAGGACCTCGTAGAGGTGTGGTTTCAGGAGTTGGAGTTGCAGGAGTTGAATACTCATTTGATCGTAAGGATTTGGATAACATCGAACCATTCGGATTAAACGCAATTGTTAACAAACAAGGATTTGGATTAGTTATTAATGCTAATCAGACTGCTCAACAAAATGTTAAGTCTGCTCTTTCACAAATTCATGTTAGAGAATTGTTAATCTATATTGAAGATGGAATCGCTGAAATTCTTAAGAATTACAGATGGGAGTTTAATACTCAGCAAAATCGTCTAGAGATTAAAACACTATGTGATAATTTCTTAGGACAAATCTTAAACGATGGAGGATTATATGACTTCCAAAACGTAATGGATACGTCTAATAACACAAATGAAGTTATTGATAATAACATTGGTATAATTGATACATACGTAGAACCTGTAAGAGGAATGGGTATCTTAATTAACCGAGTTACTATTCTTAAAACTGGATCAATTAGTGCAGGAAACTTCTAAATAATAAATTGAGAATCTTGAGGTACCATTAGGTATCTCAAGATTATCTCATAAGGATTAGATATATAAATAAAAGAAAAAACATAATATAACATGGCTGGATTACCACATTTTACAAATAGTAAAGCTGCTACCAAATATTACGAACCATTTTATCAGAACTTATTTGAAGTAAGTATTCTTCCTCCTTCAGGAATTGCAGGTGGTGAAATTCTGTTAGAACACGTAAGAAAAATTGGTGGACTAAATAACGAAAAAATGGAAGCAGTTGTTGAACAAAAATATAAGTTCGCAACACGTTCCTATGCAAAATCTGCACCAGATTCTACAACAGTAGATTTGGCAGTAGGTTTCTCATTAAACCTTAACGATGCAAATGAATTGTATGTTTACAAAACATTAAGAGATTGGAATAGACTTGTATATAACTCTTTAACGGGAGAACAAGGATTGAAAAAGGATTACGTTGGAACTATCGTTGTGTCTAACTACAATAGAGCTGGCGATATATTCTGGCAAAGAACCTTCTATGGTTGTTTCCCTACAGGATCCGAATTAGCTGCAGCGGCAGAGCTGAATTACGATACAGCAGAACCGGTTGAGCTAGAAATGACTTGGAGAGCTGATTGGTGGACAGAAGATATGGTATAATTTCAGCTTAATAAATACTTTTTCCCCTTTTACATATCCCGAACTTAAGGTACTCTTTAATTAGAGTACCTTTTGTTGTATGATAAGATTAGTTTATTATTAAATTGCTGGAGTAGTATTAGGGAATTTAATGTAATAACGAGTGTTTAGTTCTCCAGCACTCACAACCATAAGTTCGTTATTAGGTTGTTCAACCACAGCTTGAATATATTGTGGGAATGCATTTTTGATACGATCAATTCGGTATTGTTTTGTGTGTTTCGAATCTTTTGCAAATACTCTTACGTGAGAAAGAATAGATTTTGTAAGTTTAGAAGTTGTTGAAACGTTTACCGGATTGTCTGATTGATTTAAGTTTGCCATAATGATTTTTGTTTTTGTTTTAATTTGTTATATGTAAATATAATAAAAATAAATGGTAAAAAAAAATTTTTTGACACTTATTTTCGAAAAGTTATTAACAATTTTACTTTTATACTACTATACCATCTTTATCCACAATTTTTGATTCACTCGTTTGTGCCAGTTGAACCTAAATGATTTTAATGAGTATATACTTAATTAAAAAAGACCAAAAAAGAGCGGATATCTATGTCTTTGATATCCACGAAAAAAGCAAGATGATGATAGATATATAATCTAATAATACAATATTATGATAATCTAAAAATAATAATTCGCAATGGCAAAGGATAAAAAAATTCAAGTCCTTCTAAATAGCGATGATGAACAAAAATTAAATAGAATAATAACATCGGCTTCTATGCATGAAGGTAAATTAATAGCAACTTCAACATATGTCCGAGACTTAATTTTACATCATATTGCACAATACGAAGGCGAACAAAATTCATTTGTAAATGAACACGTAAAAAGAATCTTAAGAGAATATCAAAGTAAAAACAAATCTAAAAATATAATACAATGAGTAAAGACGAAAATAATTTTGACGAAATCGCTAAAAACGATTTAGCCAAACGAGAACAAGAAAGTGGCCTTTTTGAAAAAGAAGCTGAAGAGCGAGCTAAGGCCGAATCAATTAACGAAGGAGAATTGAAATCTACGACTTTAGGTAAAAGTTCTGATTGGAAAAATAAAAACGAAGATACTGGTGAAGAATTTAAGTTAGGATGGCATAGTATTGCACCTACAAACTTTCCATCGAGAGGTTTATTTTATACAGAAGGAATGAAGGTATCTATTAGACCTGCTACGGTTAAAGAAATTAGACAATTTTCTATTGTTAATGACGATGATCCATTTTCAATCGATGAAGCAATGAATCATATTATGGGTTCTTGTGTAAACGTAAATATACCAAACAAAATTAGTAATTGGAAAGATTTATGTGAAGAGGATAGAATACATGTTGTTTTAGCAGTTAAAGAATTAACATTTTCTAAGGGTGAAAATAAATTAAATATTCCACTTGAATGTCCTGAATGTGAGGCTGCTCAACAAATTGAGTTTTGTAATATGAATTTAAAGCCAAATACTGTTAGTGATAAAATGATGAAGTATTTTGACTATGATGAAAAAATATTTAAAGTTCAAACTAAAAGTTCTGGTACATTAGAAATTAAACCACCATCAATTGGAGTAATGAGAGTTATTACTAAATACATACAAGAGAAAACTCAAACTCCAGGTCAAAGAAAAAAATTAGATCAAGGATTTATTAAAGTTTTACCTTATATTGTACACGATTGGAGAGGTTTTAATACAGATAAAATTAAAGACATTGAAGTAGATTTCATGAGATGGGATGCTACAAAATATTCAACATTCTTTCAGCTTGTTGATATGATTAGAGTTGGTGTTGACGAAAATGTACACTCAATGTGTACGTCTTGTGGAGCGGAGGTCCACGTTCCCATCACGTTTCCCGGAGGAATCAAATCTCTTTTCGTTGTTTCAGATCTCGCTGGAGAACTTCTTTAAGATGCAAACTCACTTGCTGTACCATCTCAGGTTACAGCCGAGTGAGATTGTAGAAATGCCATATTATGAGTATGAATATATAATACAGAACTTATTAGATATTCTAGAAAAGAAGAAAGATGCTGAAGAAGGAGAAAGCGAATCATCGAAAGAAAAACAATCTGAGATGATGGGTAAAGCTCGTTCAATGATGCCAAAAATGCCTAACATGGGCAGTGGTAGTTCGATGCCTTCAATGCCTTCAAGCTTTCCTTCAATTCCAGGCAACTTAAAAATATAAGGCAATGAATGGCCCAGGCTAAAAATATAAATCAAGCAATCTTAGGTGTATTAGAGTCAATAGATTCTAAATTAGACGCTCAAGATAAAACCCTCAAAGACCAGAAAAAGCAGTCTAGTGCTCTCAACACAAACCTTGAGAGCATGGCTGCTACTGGTATTGTTACGGAAGGAGAATATAAATCTTTTTCTAAATTCTTTGGGGAAATAGCTAATGGAATCTCTTCATTAGTTAAGGTTGCCGATAAAATTAGTACAAAGTCTGCTGAGAATATTAAAAAGGTATTACTAAGTATTGGTGAAGGTATTCAAGGATTTTTTGGAGAAATAACTGCCGAAGAAGCGACCGCTTTTACCGGTCTATTAAAGATATTAGGGCCAGGAATATTTAAATTTGCAATATTACTTACATTAGCGACACCATTTTTACTTATTGCACCAGTTGCAGCTGCTTTATTTGGATTATCTCTTAGGGTTTTATATATGGTTCTTGGAGAAACCATGGAAAATAAAAAGGAAACCACTGAAGGAATAAAATCTATATTAGGTATGGCCTATGGTATTTTATTATTCGGATTATCAATGGCTATATTTGCTCCACTTTCTCCATTGATTTTACTAGGATCAGTAATGTTTGGTTTATCAATACGAGTACTTTTACTTACAATGGGAGCTACTGGTAAACAAGCTAAACAAAACGTTTTAGCGGTTAAATCAATATTAAGTTTAGCTAAAGGTATTTTATTATTTGGATTTGCGGTAGCTCTTTATGCAATAGTTTCTCCAATTGTTATGATTGGTGCAGTAATGTTCGGATTAACTATTAGATTATTAATGTTGGCTATGGGAACTAGCGCTAAAGACTCTAAGAAAACTGCTAAAGGATTATCTGCTATTTTAGATCTAGCAAAAGGTATTTTATTATTTTCCTTAGCAATGATAGTCTTCTTACTAGTTTCACCGATTGTTCTAATTGGTACTTTAGTATTTGGTTTAACTGTTAGATTATTATTATTCATAATGGGTGCTAGCGGAAAGAATGCTAGAAAAAATGCAAAGGCAATGAAGTCTATATTAAGTTTAGCTCGAGGTATTTTATTATTTGCATTAGCGATGATTATAGTTACTGCTTTATTTCCGATAGTAATATTAGGTGCAATATTCTTTGCAGTCGCATTGTTTATTATTAACCTGGGATTAAAAATGATCGGATCTAAAAGATCTCAAAAAGGTGTTAGGGCATTATTAGGTACGATAATAGCAATTGCATTATTAGCGTTAGTATTTTATTTAGCATCATCAGCTCTTACTTGGCAAGGTATAGGAATGGTATTAGTTATGTTAGCTGGAGTTGCCTTAGTAATGTATGCTGCAGGTAAATTTGCCAAAGGAATTAGAAAGGGTGCAATGGGATTACTTGTAGCCGTAGTACCTGTTATATTATTATCAGTAGCCATGTTAATTTGGAAAAAGGCTAATGTTGAATGGATGGATATAGGTAAACTGGCTGCTACCTTAGCAGTTGTTGCTCTCATAGGTACATTAGTTGGAATACCTCCAATATCCGGTTTTGTACTTTCTGGATCTGCTGCATTAATCGTTGCTGCTGGAGCGGTTCTAATATTAGCAACCGGTATGGCAATATGGACTGCTGCAAAAGTTGCTTGGAAGGATGTTGGAATACTTGGTGCTACTTTAGCAATGCTTGGTGTTGAATTTGGATTGCTTGGATTAGCGTCTCCATTTATACTTATAGGATCAGCTGCAATGTTAGTTGCTTCAGCTGCATTATTTCCGATAACAGCTTCGTTGGCAATATTTAAAAAGGCAAAATGGAATGGTAAGGAAGATAATGATAATCTTTCTGGTGCTTTGGGTGCTGTTGTTAATGGTTTCTTAGGAGGACCTATGCCTGGAGGACTTTTCGCTGCTATTAAATTCGCTGCAAAAGCTGCAGCAAGAGCTGTGTTATTATTAATAACTGTACCACCGATGCTTTTAGCGGCTGCTGCATTATTTCCTATTTCATTAGCGTTATTAAATTTCAAAAAGGCAAACTTCGGACCTAAAGATTCTGCAAATATGGAATTTGCAATAGGTGCAGTAATTAGAGCATTCTCTTTACCTGGAGATACTGAACGACAAAAGAAAATGGGTATATATGTTAGTCCATGGAACTTAATGCTAGGTATTATGTCTCTCAAAAATGCAGGAACTACGTTAGTTAGTTTAGCTGAAGGTATTCAAGCTTTCGCTAATTTAACAGTACCAATATACGAATTCAACGAAAAGAAAGGAGAACTTCAAATTGTTGATAGAAGACAAATGAATAAAAGTGACTTTGATAAAGCTGCTTATGGAATGGGTAAAGTAATTAGTGCAATCGCTGAACCTTTCGCAATGGTAGGTAAATTAGATAAGGGTGAATCGAGCGGAAATCCTTTCTATGATTCAATATTTGGTGGTGGTCTTGTTAAACGAGGTGTTAAAGCATTGATGGGTGCTGGAAATATATTAGTAGACTTAGCTAAGGCAGTCCAATCATTCGCTAATTTAACAGTTTCTAGATATGCATTAGTTGGTGAAGGTGCTGAAGCTAAATTAGTTGAAGTTGAGAGAATACCAATGGATGAAGCGATGTTCGATCAAGCAACTGCAAATATGGTAAAAATCGTAGATGCGATGGTTGGAGTATTTTCTAAAGTTGGTAAAGCTGAATCTCAAGGTGGTTGGTTCTTCTCTAATAATTATGTACAAAAAGGTATTAAAGCATTAACAGGTGCTGGTGGTATTATGGTTGATCTAGGTAAATCGGTTCAAAGTTTTGCAAATCTTACTATTTCACGTTGGGAATTTGTTGAAACCGATAAAGGTGGAGAATTGAAAGAAGTTGAACGTAAGCAAATGTCTAAATCTGATTTTAATAAAGCAACCGCTAACATGAAAAAAATCGTTAGTACAGTAATGGGCATCTTCAGTAAAGTTGGTAAAGCTGAATCTGAAGGAGGATGGTTCTTCTCAAACGGTTATGTTAAAAAAGGTATTAAAGCATTAACTGGTGCTGGTGGTGTTATTTCTAGTATTGCAGATGGTGTTCAAAAAATGGCAAATATGCAATTTATTACCTATGGAGTTTCTAAAGGTAAGATTGTACCTACCGGAGTTGTAACCGCAAATCCTGGTAAAATTATGATGGCTGGAATTAATATGAGATTAATTATATCTACATTAATGGATGGATTAGTATTTGCAGGTAAGAAATATGAGAAAGATGGAGATCTAATTAAATTAGGGATGGAAAAGGCTGGTGAAGTTTCTAGAGGTATTAGTAATTATGCAAAAGCGTTAATCAAATGGCAAGAAGGTAAATTAGATATTGCTAAACTAGGACCTAATCTTACTGGAGGTATGACTGCTTTAGTTAATGCATTAAATCCAGTATTATTTTCTTTCAGATTATTTAGTCCTGAATACGATGTACTAGAGTCTAGGTTTATGGCTATTAAAAAATCTTTAATTGCAGTTACTACCGCATTTACTGTATGGAAAGGTTCAAAAGTTACTAAGGCAACTACTGCAGCATTTAGAAATTGGCATGAGGAATTACATAAATTGTTTAATCCTGCTGTTAATCCAATGTTACCGATGCAAGCAATGTACTTTACTAAATTTACTAGTAATGTAACTAAATTAGCTGCACAAGCTAAAGTATGGGAGACTATAGCAGAAGGAATGAATAAAACTGCCGATGGTATGGAACGTTATTCTACTGCAATAAATAACACAGATCCTGGTAATTTACAAATGATGGATTCATTAATGACTTCATTAGCGGTATTAGGTAAAAACGAAGGACTTGATACATTAGGTGAAGATATTGGAGCTGGCATACAAGAAGGATTAGAAGCGTTCGCTGAGAAAATTGCAGAATTAGTTGGTAGTGCCGGTGGTGGTGGCGCTGCCGGAGCTCCTGGAAGTCCTGCCGAAGCTGGTGGTGCTGGTGGTGGTAGTGCACCTTCAACGAGCCCAAGTCCAAGACCTACAGCAAAACCTCAACCAGGTGCAAAACCAATTACTGCTAGTCAAATCGCAAGTGCTATGAAATCTGCACTTAAAGGTACTACAATAACGGTGAGAAGTTCTTCTTCAACCGGTGGTGATAAGGTTAATTTCTAATTTTTTTACTTGAAACTTTTATTTTCGGTCTTCATATAATATTTAATAAGTTTTACGTAAAGGTCTAGTTAATGGCAAAAGAAAATTTCGAAGTTGTAGATAGGCAATCGCCTTCAGGTTTTACATATAAAGAATATGTAGATATCAAAGAATCTTCTCGTCTAAGTGAAGAACATATCGGTAAACGAGTTATGGTTGCCGGTTACAAAATTACATCTAAATTTTACTTAAAGACTATGCACAGGAAGGGTGATAAATACCATCCTGATTATGATGCATGTACATTAAAAACCGATAAATTCGTAGATAGAATATTTAATGCAGAGTCATGTAGATTACATCCTGCAGAATATAGAAAAGGTAAACGCTGGAAACGATGATATACTTTACATCAGATACTTATTTCGGAAGATCTTCAAAAGCTAAATCACGAAAATTTAGTTCATCTTCAGAAATGAATTTAGAAATGATTAACATATGGAATTCGGTAGTAAAAGAAAACGATATTGTTTATCATTTAGGAAATTTTGCTTGGGATATAATTTCAGCTGAGCAAATGCTATTAAACTTAAATGGTAATATTAATTTCTTACCAAGTTATTCTGATACTGCGTTATTAGCAATTGCAGATAATTTTAAGAATCTAAAAATAATAGACAATAATGTTTATTGTGTAGAAAATCGAAACTTAGTGTTATGTCCATGGAGAATGTTTACATGGCCTGCTAAAAAATCAGGATCTATTCATTTACATGGAGGTGATACTAGATATAAAGCAAATTTAAATAAAGAGAATAGATTTAATACTAATTGTGAACTTTGGTCTTTAGCGCCGATATCATTAAATTCTCTTAACGAAGTAATAGAAATGACTAAAGAAGTAAATAATGATTAAACAACAAACACCTAAAGCTTTTTAACAATTTGATGTTAATAACTTTTTTAAAAAAAGTGAAAAAAAAGTGTCCAAAAATTTTTTTTTACCAATAAAAAGTATTATATTTATATATTATTAATAACATAAACATAACAACAAACATCAAATTATGGCATCATTAAAAACACTCGGCCACACATTCGCCGAAACAAAATCAGAAAAAACATTCAACGATCTTTACAATCGTATCAAACCAGGATTGCGAAACTACATCAATCAAATCGTAAAAGATTCAGACGCTGCCGAAGATTTATTCTCAATGACAATGTCTATCGTATACAATAAGATTCATCAATACAAACCAGAATATCATATTTCAACCTGGATTTATCGTATCGCATACCACGAAGCAATTATGTTTCTTCGCCGCAAAAAACGTGAAGCAACCACAACATTCTCTGTATTCGATTCTTATTACGATAGCGAACGAGGTTCCGAAAAGATTATGTATAATAGCATGGATAACGACGAACTTTACGAAGATGATTTCGAAACAAAAAAAGAAAAGGAAGAACAAGCTTTACAAGTTGAAAACGCAATTTATGAAGCAATCGATAAACTCGATCCATTATATTCTTCAATCGTTAAAGATCGTCTAGTAAACAATATGAAATATAATGATATTTCTACTAAACATAATTTACCCTTACATACAATTAAAAATCGTATTGCACGAGGTAAAAGAATTCTTCAAACTGGATTGAAAGAGTTCCGAAATATATAATACATTAAAAACAACAATTATGTCAAAAACAAGTAACATTTTTCTAAGCATACTAAGGTGGTTTAATATACTATCTTGGCCTAGTGAATTGATCGGCCATTATCAAGATTGGAGAGTCATGAGAAGGCTATGTAAAGAAGAAAGCGCACTCAAAATTTTCAAAGCACAGGATCCTGAAATACGATTTGATAAAATCTATAGATTGTATACTGTGATAAATATTCCTGAAGAATTATATCCTAAAGAATATGAAAACGCAAGACAAACATATTTAATAGAACAATTGCGTAAATTCGAAGAGGTTGCTTTGCGTTTAGGTGTTAGCGAAATATTATATCCTGAATTTGCGGTAATAACCGATGTGCCTGATTCATTCGCATATTTACTCGTATTAGAAACTAATAAAGACGGTTTAACTTGGGTAAATTTCTTGTTATGGATTATGCAATTAATTTCCTTCTATTCAGTATTAGCAATAACAAATAATATTATACATTCACTATCAGGATCTAGCATATTAGAATGGATCTCGACAATACTTCCATTTTAATGAAAACAACTACAGGACCTAACGGTAAAGGCCGTTATTATGTCATTGACGAAAATACAAAATTTCCTTCCGTAACTACCATCATCGGCGAAATGACCGATAAATCAGGATTAGAAAAATGGAAAAAACGAGTTGGTGAAAAACAAGCCAACGAAATTTCTAAAAATAGTGCTGATCGTGGTACATTTATGCATGAACTAAATGAACGTTATCAGTACCTCTTAGTGAATGAAAATGATGGTGGTAATATACTCCAAAAGACTTTCGAAGATGTCTTAGCTAAACCAGAATTATCCAAGATTGATCCACAGAATAAAGAAAAAGGTAAAAACTTATTCGTTAAGATGTTGAACTATGGATTGTTCGATCGAATAGACGAATTAGTAATGCAGGAAGAAGCTCTTTGGTCTGAGCGTGGAGGTGGATATGCCGGTAGAGTTGATAAGATCGCTAGAATTGATAACAATCTTTTAATCATAGATTACAAAAGTTCTAGAAAACCTAAAAAGGAAGAATGGATTGAAAATTACAAAATGCAAGGTGCCGCTTATTCTGTAGCATATTATGATCGATACGGAGAACTTCCACATGGTGCAGAAATATGGATAGCAAACGACGTAAGTGATAAGCCACAAATATTTCAAATGAATCGCCGAGACATTAAAGAATATTTTGAGAAATTTATAGAATTAGTTGAAGGATATCATAAAAAGGTAAATAATTAATATGCAAAAATATAATGATTTAGTTAAAAAATGCAAGAAATATACTAGGATTGTAGTTTCAGGACCTCAACGGTCAGGTACCACATATATGGCTAAACAGCTCAGTGAAACTTTAAACTATGAACATGCAGATGAATACAGTTTTAGTATAAGAAATCTTGGGATGTTTAAGCAAAAGCTAGATAAGGAAAACATAGTTATACAAGCACCTGCATTAACTCATATTTTAGATGAAATAAATCATCCAAGAACTTTAGTAATTTGGATGAAACGAGATTTTAATGATGTTAAGCGTAGTGAAGATCGAATAGGATGGCATCCTAAAGATTCATCATGGGAGTTTGCAATTTACCTACAACGATTCGTAAATCACTTTGATTTAATTAGAAGTTTTGATCGATCAGCGCCAATGAAAACGAAAATATTCGAAGATGTTCAATCTCCTAAAATGAAAGTTGATTGGTTATATGTTGATTATGAAATAGCAGAATCAAGTCCTAATTATATCAAATCAGAAGATAGAAAGAATTTTCATTCTAAACAAACGAAATGAATATAGAAAAACATATCAATAAAGATAATAAGACCTTGTTTATTACTTTTGGTGGATTGGCTAATCAATTATCAATGCCTCAATTTGAATTCCGGAATTTTTTAACAAATAACTTCAAATCTATAAACTTTGTTTTTATTAAAGATCCTGGTCAATTTTGGTATTTTAATGGTGTCGATGGTTTAGGTAACAATATACACGAAATAAGTGAATATTTAAAAAATATGATCGATGAAATTAAGCCAGAAAAAGTTATTACATTAGGTACTTCTGCTGGTGGTTTTGCTTCTATACTATTCGGTAACTTAATTGGAGCGGATCATTTAATTTCGTTTAATCCACAAACAATATTAAACAAAAATATAAACCATGTTGGCCATGATAGAAAGCGAAAAGTATTACAAATATTAGGAGAATCTAATAAGTACTACGATTTACTAAACCTAGATAATAACAATAATCAAAAAATTCATATTGTTTATGGTAAGAATGATAAAAACGATGTTAATATGGCGAAACGTATGGAGGTATGGCCTAACGTAAAAACGTACGCATTTAAAGGCGATCATGGTATCGTCAGAGTTTTAAGAAAGAATGGTGAATTACTTAAATTTTTTAATGAAATACTATGAAACATGAAGTAGATATAATTATACTTAGCTGGGCTAAAAACGATGAACTCAGAAAGGTAACAGAGGATGGCATACGTACTTGTATTGATTCTGAAGATAACGTAAATTTTAATTTTTATATAGTAGAATCTAATCCAAAAATTACTTATGATTTTCCTAATACAAAAACTATACACCCAAAATCTAAATTTGGATATCATAAATATATGAACATTGGAGTTCGTGAAGGCAAATCTAAATATGTGTGTTTATCTAATAACGATTTAACATACGAAAAAGGATGGGCACTTGGTATAATACAATTAATGGAAAATAATCCACAGCTTAAATCTGCAAGTCCATGGTGTCCTCAAACACAAGGAGATAATAAAGATCATATTGGTAAGGTATATCAAGGTAATCGAGTTCGTGGAGAATTAGCAGGATGGTGTATATTTCAACAAAGAGATATTTACGAAAGTATAGGTGAATTAAATGAAGGTGTAGAATTTTGGTTTTCTGATAATATATATGCGGATCAATTAACTCATAATAAAGTTATACACGCTTTGGTACCACATTCTGTTGTTAATCACCATGCAGATAACTTAGGAAAAACCGGCCAAACTGCTATCGATAAAGAAACTCAACAAAAATATATGATGGGTCAGCAAGGTAAATACAAGTTAGCTTTAGATAAACTGGTTAATGAAACTAGATAAAAATCCATTCATATAATATTTAAACAAACATAAATGAAAAACGTATTAGTAACAGGTGGAGCTGGTTTCGTAGGATCTAATCTTATCAAACGACTAAAAGATTCTAATCCAAATATTCAAATAACCTCACTAGATAATTATTTTACCGGTAAGGAATCTAATCATATTGATGGTGTTAAATATATTCATGGTAATACATGGGAAGCTGATTTAATATTCGAAGATTTAGAAGTACCATTCGATACAGTATTTCACTTTGGTGAGTATTCTCGTATTGTTCAATCGTTTGAGGATATACAATTTGTTCAACAATCTATTTTAAGTGGAACACCTAAAATATTAGATTTATGTAGACATTGGGATGCTAAACTAATTTACTCAGCGTCATCATCTAAATTCGGTAATGATGGTAAAGATGAAAATCTTTCACCTTATGCATGGATGAAATCTAAAATGGTTGAACTTATTAAAAATTATCATAATTGGTATAATTTGCAATATGAAATTTGTTATTTCTTTAATGTATATGGACCTGGTCAAATTATGAAAGGTGATTATGCTACAGTTATTGGAATATTTGAAAGACAATTTAATAATGATGAACCTTGTACCGTAGTTTCTCCAGGAACTCAATCTAGAGATTTTACTCATGTATATGATATCGTTAATGGAGTTGTGAAATCAGCAACTATTAATTTAAATCATGAATGGCATTTACGATCAGGCGTAGAAAGAACTATTATTGAAGTTGCCGATATGTTTGGTGAATGGAAACTTATACCTGAAAGACGCGGTGAGAGATTAAATAGCATGCATATCGAAACAGATACCGAAGAAAAACTTCAATGGAAACCTGTAAAAAAGTTAGAAAATTGGATATTTTCTGTAATAAATGAATAAATATATAATAAAATTGAAACTTTGCCGATAGGTTTCATATAAATAATAAACAATTAATAAATATCAAAATGGCAGAATTAAAAGTAGTTAGTCCAGAAGGACCAAAAGGTGTAGATGAGAACAATGCACAAGCACTAGAAATCGAGCAAAAGATGCACGATTTACAAACTAAACTTTCTAAAAAGAAGTATAGGCTTAAAACAACAACTGATACTATGAATTACTTAATGGATGAATTTTATCCTAATGTAGCATGGAAAGGTTATGAGTGTTATGCAATTTCAGAAACTTATGCTCAAGTTAAAAAAGTTCTTGATAAAGCAATGGATAAACTTGTAGAATCTGGAAAGGAAACGAATAAATTAAGTTTTTCTGTACCAGTAGAAATTCTCGAAGCGTTATTTCATTTTGTAAAAGAATTTACAGGAAATGGAAAAGATACAGCAACTAAACATAGAATTCTTTGTGAAGACTTATCTAATCCAATGGCACAAATGAATCAAGATCGCCAAGAATTACGTGATATGGCATTAGAAGCGGAAGCTGCTAAACATGGTATTTCGGTTGAAGAATATACTAAAGCTGCTGCTGCAATGCAAGCACAAAATCCAATGGCACAAATGCAAAAATAAAAATTGTTATGAAAAAGATTAATCAATTCTTCTCATCTCATGGACTTAAAGTAATTGTTATATTTTTAACATTTCTTTATTTCCGAGGATGCGGAACTAATAGCGAATTATCAAAAGTAAAAAAGGAACTTAAGGTTGTACAAACAGAAATTGACTCTCTTAATAATACTGTTTTAACTTTACCGATAATTACTAAAGATGAAATGATCTACCTTATCAAAACTGTTCCTGCTTGGAAAACTCTAAGAATCGAGGAAATATCTGATAAAGAAAGAATTTCAATTAACGCTTTAGAAGAAAAAGAAGATTAATGAACGATGCAAAAAGCTTATTGCTTGGTGTAATATTATTTGCAATAGGCCAAACTGCAATTTGGATTCAAACAAATGGACAATTTATCTGGAAGTGGGTTGAAAGAAACCCACTTCTTGTGTCTATTTTTATGGGAGTTCCTATCTCCTATATTTTTATTAAAGCAACCAAACTTACCGTTAACTATTTTGATGGAACTTTATGGCCATCTAGATTTATAGGTTTTTCAATAGGCATTTTCTGTTTTGCTTTAATGACTTGGTTTTTTCGTGACGAAGGAATCACACTTAAAACTTCCGTCTGTTTAATGTTATCTTTATTAATTATTGTAATACAATTATTTTGGAAATGAAATTAGATCCTATTAACAAATATCAAAAAACTATATTAATAACCGGTGAATCCGGTTTTATTGGCTCTCATATGGTCGATCATATGGTTAAAAAATATCCAAACTATATGATTTATGGTTTAGATTCATTGACTTATGCAGCTAATATTAATTATACAAAACATCTTAGAGAATATCCTAATTACGAATTTATTGAAGAGGATATTGTAAAAAGGGATAATATATTTACGTTATTTCAGGATTTAGGTATCACAGACGTTATTCATTTAGCGGCAGAATCACATGTAGATAACTCAATAGAGAATCCTATGATATTTGTAGAAACGAATGTTTTAGGAACTGTTAATTTATTAGATGCCTTTAATAAATTTTGTACAGGAAGATTTCATCATGTTTCTACCGACGAAGTTTATGGAGATTTACAAATGGATGATCCTGCATTTTTGGAAACAACTTCATACGACCCATCATCGCCATATTCAGCATCAAAAGCGGCATCTGATCATTTTGTTAAAGCATATCAAAGAACGTATGGTATTGATACAACAATGACTAATTGTTCTAATAATTATGGACCACATCAACATGCAGAAAAATTAATACCTACTGTAATACGAAAGTTTGCAAACGGTGAAGATGTTCCTGTTTATGGAAACGGATTAAACGTAAGAGATTGGTTATTTGTTAAAGATCATGTTAAAGCTATTGATATGGTATTCCATAAAGGTAAGAGTGGTCAAACTTACAATGTTGGAGGTAATGTTGAAATGACTAATTTAGAATTAGTTAATATGATTGGTAATTTTGGTTATCAAAGAGGTTGCTTCAGTCCTAATTACGATAAACAAATAACTTTTGTAAAAGATAGAGCAGGGCATGATTTTAGATATGCAATAGATTCAACCAAACTACAAAACGAATTAGGATGGTCACCAAACCCTAAAGACTTTAACAAATATCTTTTAGAAACTATTGATTATTATTACGAATATATAATAAAAGAGGAATCTCTTGAAAAATAACATAATAATATGAAAACATTACAGCAAAAAATTGTACATTTATCTATTATAGGAATATTTGTCAGTTTATATTTTCTTGTAGCTACAATATCTATGATTAATTCGGTTGCATTCTTTGATCTTGCACACAGTGGAGTTATGTCATGGTCTTTAGCAATAGGATTTGAAATGGGTGCTGCTGCTTCTTTGGCTGCTATATTAATATTAGATAAAACTAATAAAACAATGGTATGGGGCCTATTTGTTTTATTAACTGCATTTCAGATGATGGCGAATTCATATCACGCTTTTGTAAATTTAGAAGATTATATGGGTTGGGTTGAATTGTTTGGATTGCAAGAAGAAGAGCCTATATTTCAAAAAAGACTTTTATCAATAGTCAGTGGTGCAGTATTACCAATCGTTGCATTAGGGTTTATCAAATCGTTAACAGATTATATTAAACCTGAAACTAATGAAATTGAACCTGAATTACTTACTGAAATATCAGAAGAACCATTAACGCAAGTAAATGAAGTTGAGGATTTATCGTTTGATATATCTGAAGATGAAATTATCGATGACTTAAATACTGGTAGAGATGAGTTCGATGAGGATCATGCTCATGACATGGCTCTTAATGCTATGGTAGAAGATATGGATCTTGAAGATATTCTTACTGAAGATGAAATGGATGTATATAATAAGAATCAGGAAAAAAAATCCGATGAAATAATAACCACCGGATCCGATGAAGTTGAGGTTAAAATAGATGGCGATACTACCTATGTTACTACAAAGAACCCTCAAACAATTTCCCCAAAAAACACTGCGATTTAACATCGATATATATTAAAAATAATTAAATTAGATGGCAAAAGTATCATGTACTAATAGCGACACTCGATATCTACTAGAATTCATCGGATGTGATCTAGTAGTTGTACAAAACTCAGAAACAATATTCAAAGCTAAGGAACTATCGTTATGTCCTTGGTTTGATGAAATTTGCGATTACTGCTATTGCAAACATACGATACCAGCTGGTGGATCTATTGAAGTTGCCGGTCCTTTGAATGCAAACTTTTTATATGTTAAAGTCGATTGGCCAAACACCGCAAAAGAATCTCAAAAACTTGCAGGTATTCAATTACCTGAATTTAATATACAACAATTAATTCCAAGTGGTACTAATTTTACCGATTCTGGATTAGGAGAATATCTTACTCACACATACCCAATGCAAGATTTATTTATGATAAATTCTTTTTGGGAATACGAAGAATATAAAATACATAATTATAGTGATGTTGATATGGTTGCACATGTTATTACAGCAACTCAATGTGATAGTGAAGTTGAGGAAGATTTAGATCAACCGAATTCAGCCGAAGTTACTCCTGATTATGTAGGATAATATGAAACTTTTTAATTGCAATACATATAATATTTAAACTTAAACAAAATGGCACAAGACAAAACAAAAGTACAAAATCTAGGTGAGGCAATCTCAGTACTAGTACAAGCAGTAAACATCGCTCAATCTAAAGGAGGTGTTTATTCTTTTTCTGACGCTGCAAAAATTAATTCAGCATTAGAATTTATTGAGGAAGTTAGTTCTCAACAAAATGCAGAGATCGAAACAGAAGAAGTAGATAAATCTGTCGAGGAAAAATAAAAATCATGGATGAATGATAATCAACTAGATAAAGAAAATCCAGAATACGATAAAATACGACATTTTAAAGGTACTTGGAAAGACTTCCAAGAATTTTGGAAAAAGAAAGGGTTATCTCAATTAAGTCCATGGGAGGAATGGGTTCAAGAATACCCACAAAAGAAAAACATGAAAAAAACCGATAAGGTGCATTCATATAAAACTTTTGATAATGAATCTACGATACAAGAAAACGACGGTCCTGATTTAGCAGATATAAACGTTAAGAAACTTTCAAAAAACTCGGTAAAGCTTAAAGTTGGCGATCAAGTTATTTGGAAAAGTAAACAATCATTAGGAGTTGGAACTTTAAATATGTTTCATCCTGATGGTACTGCAAACGTTCAATTTTATGATGATTTAACAGGATCGACTGTTGGTAAACCTGGAGATGATTTTAGAATACCAACATCTGATTTAAAAATTGTAGATGCATTAGCAGATTCCGTACAAACAATTACAGAAGCTAAATCAGTAGAACAATCTGCTGGTTTAGCTATTGTATATAATAATAAAATTCTTTTAGGGCATATGTCAGGGAAGAAATGGTATAGTTCTTATTCTATACCAAAAGGTCATCTTGAAAGAGGTGAATCTATATTACAAGCTGCTTTAAGAGAAACTTTTGAAGAGATCGGTGTTAAAGTTCCTAAAAAACTAATACCATCTTCGTATCTTACATGTCCTTATATCAAAAAAGGTAAACATTACAAAGATGTACATTATTATATAGTACATATCGATTCATTAGATCAAATCGGATTATCAGATGAGATTATTCCAAAATCTCAATTACAAATAGAAGAAATTGATTGGGCAGGATTTGTCTCAATTAAAGAAGCATTTAAAAGAATCTCTCCGGTAATGATGCCAATTATTAAGAATCTAAAAATTTACAATAAGATGAGTGCATTTAAAACATTTGAATCTTTTGTAGAATCATTAGACGAAGATAATATGGTTGCATTAGCTGGCAGTCAACAAGATCATGTACCAAGACCAAAACCTTTTGTTGCAAAGAGTATTAAAAAGCGAAAAGGGAGTAATGAAGATGAAGACGACGAAACGTTAGAGGTTGGTAACATGAATACCACCGGTCTTGGAGAAAAATAAGATATATAATAAAAATAAAAACAATACGATGAAAAACGTAATCAAAGATAGAGAAGACTTTATCAACGAAAATTATTATGAAACTTCTACAACTGCAGTACCTGGACAAGGTGTTGGAGCTGGATTATTTAATAATGCTACTGGAGTAACCGAAAAGAATATTCCACAAGAAGGTGCAAATGGCGTAAAATCAGATCCTGATTATGCAGATCCTTCTAGAAATACACATGCCACTTACCAAGGTGCTATACAATTGGGAGATATTGTAGAAGATATTAATCCTGAATGTCCTCATTTTCAATCATTCGGAAAGGCTTTTAGTATAATGGGAAGTGGACCTCAAGCTAAAGTTCAATATATTATATCAAACGAAAGCGAAAATTATGCCATTGGTGAAGTTGCTAATATTTGTATGTGTGACTTAAAATGCGTTAAAAAAAATCAAATGAATTAATGGAAACTATAGAATCGTTTGATACATTTGTTAATGAAGCTAAAGACTTAAGTAAAAAAGAAGTTCGAGATCTTAAAATAAAGATTAATAACGCAAGTACAATAGGCAAATATTTTACTAAAGACGAAGTAAAATTTTTAACATCATTATTTGAATAAAAATTAAATAAATTAATGAAAAATATAAAAACATTCAATCAATTCGTTAATGAAATGTATTCAGGGCCTGCAGATGGTGCTAAATATGTTAAATCATTTAATGACAAACAAAGTAATTTAGGGTACTTTCCTAATGCAGTTGGATCTGAAGAAGGAAGTCCTGGAAATCCAGCAGTTGGTGAAGATGTTTCTATGATGTCCGATCGTTTGGGTGATATTGAACCAGAAGCGTATCCTAGTTCAGGTGGACAGGATTTTAAAGTGTCTCAACCAGGATCAGCACAACTATCTACAAATCCTGCTAGTTTATCAAGACCAATACAATAAAATTATGGCAGAGTCTAAAGGATTAGGAGATACAATAGAAAAGATAACAACAGCTACCGGAATAAAGGCGGCTGTTAATGCAGCATCTAAGGCTATGAAAAAAGATTGTGGTTGTGGTGGAAGGAAAGATAAACTCAATAAGTTATTTCCATATAAATCTAAACAAGGTCCTAATAAAGTAATAGGACCGAACAAAAAATCTTAATTATGCAAGATCATCCATTTTTTGGTAATTGGTTGCCTAAGAAAAACACTAATAATGTTAGTCAAGGTGCATCAGATTTTATTAATGGTAAGTCTCTTAATCAGACACCAACTAATCATGATGGTTTGATACAAGATTTTAATGATAAGAAGCAAGCATTAAAAGATATGGATGCATCAATGACGCCAGAAGATAGAAAATTAATGGCTCAGGCGATGGGTGCCGGAATGAGTGACGGAAGTAATACAGTAGCAAATCGTTTTAGAGAAGCGATGAAAAATATTAAAAAATAATGGCACTAAAGAAATTTTTAGAATTCGTTAACGAAAATGTTAGAGGAGGTTCTATGCAAACATATAATTCTTACGAAATTGCTGATACTTTAGAAGATGCTAAGAAGATATTAAAAGATATCAGTTGTGATTGGGATACCGAATTAGTTACTTGGAATGGAACGGTTGAGTTTAGGAGAACTTCAAAAGTTATTTCACCAAATGGTGGAACTTATTCAGTAGCCATGTATAACCCATCTTCTAAAAAATTACATATTGATGCATCTGTGACTGAAACAATAGGAACGGTAAATGCTCCAGTATACGATGAATTTCCTGAAGAATTTCCTGAAATACAAGTAGAAAAAGATGAAAAATATTTTAAGTATATGAAAGAGATTGCTACAATACTTAAAGAAATATTTCACTCAGCTATTGATAATGACTATAATGGAAATAAAGTTAAAGAAACTATGTTTCCTAAATACAAAGGAACTAAAACTAAAATTCATGTAACGGAAGACGGACATATCAGATTCGATTCATTTGGAAGATATCCTGACATTAAAGTTAATTTAAACAATATGAAAAAGGTAAATCCTACTAAGGAATCTATTAAAGATGAAATCAAAAGTAATTTAAAGAAGTTACAAGAAAGAATGCCAGGTATGCCATCTCAGAGTGGAATATCTAGTTTCCAAGACTAAATATATAATTAAAATTAAAACTGCATAATGATAAAAAATTTCGACGCATTTGTAAACGAAACTTTCGGTATGGATTTACCTAAAGGTTCTGATCCGATCACTGAGAAAGATTCGGATAGCGTAATGGCAAAATCTCAATTAAATCGAACTAAAGAATTCGTAGATATGTTGATTCCTATTATAGATGGAATGGATGATATGGAACCTTGGGTACAGGCTAAAATTACTAAAGCTGAGGATTATTTAAATGCAGTATTAAATTATTACAAAGGTAAGGATGGTATTTCCGAAGGTAAAGATTTCGAACCACATATGATGTACGATCCAAAAACCGGTAAAGGATATAAAGCAGAAAAGGAAGAAGATCACGTTAGAATGGATAAACTTGGTTATGTTCATGAAAAACCTGAAAAAACCGATGAATCTACGATTACAGAAGCGAAGCGAGGAGTTATTCATAAAGCTGCTAAAAAAGGAAGTTATCCAGTAAGTATAGTTGTTATTAGAGACGGTAAAGTAATTGCACAAGAATTAGTTAAAACTCCGGCAGAAGTACCAGCTGCATTTAATGTAATTCAAAGTTATCATAAACATAAGGGTGCTACAGTTCATATTGAATCTAAGACTGGTGAAAGATTATTTAGCGAATCTTTAGATGAAGCAGTTTTAGAAGGTTTCGATATTGAAAAACTGCATTTTGAAACAGATCCTAAAAAAGCAGAAAAATTAAAAATAGAATTAGGTAAAAGCCATGGTGAAATAGGCAAACGAAAACAAATAGAGTCGGCTGAATATTCTTTAAGAAAATTTAGAAAATCTATTAATTTTGGAGATGGTACTTATTTAGGAGAATTTATTCCGGGTAGTTATGATGCTGCAACTTCTACATTAGGAGATGGACCTCACAAGAAAGCAGTTAAGAAAATAAAATGGAATCAAAAGAAATATGACCAATGGTTAGAAGATGTGGCATCTAATGATGGTTGGAAGAATGCTTTCGACATGGCACAAAATGCTAAGAACGAACCAGGACTTATTGATTGGGTAGAGAAACAGTTTAGAGGAGATGATCCTTTACAAAGAATCCAATGGGATATTGAAGGATTCGCTGAATCATTTAACGAAGCTAAAAAATTCTATAAAACTAAAGATATTGTTAAGATGGCTAAGGTTGCAGGTGACATTGTATTAGACGCTAAAGATGATATTCAAGATTTATCAGTAGCTTATGGAGATAGAGTCCCAGCTAAAGAATTAGAAAAAGTTTTAAATAATTATGATTTAGATCTTGAAGATGTAATGGAATCAGTAGTTAATGAAGCAGAAGATTACAAATATAAAAAGTATGTTGCAAAAGCGTTTGAAAAGATAAACGGTTCAATGTTTGAATTCAGAAATGCAATGGGAGTTAAGCAACTAACTAATAAGGACATGGAGTTAAAGCGGAAGTTTGAATCAATACATCAAGCTATATTTGATTTACAGAAAGAAATGAAGTCAGATGGTTTAACTGAAAGTAACTTAACTGAAGGTAAAGGTCAAGCTAGATTAAACCATTTAAGAAAATTTGGTATTGCACCTAATAATCAACCACAAAATGGTGCTTATATAAAATCGGTTTCAAAACCTGGTAAGTTCTTTGTGGATTGGGAAGATGCTTTTAAATTAGGTGACGTTGCATTAGAATTTATTAAATCATCTGGAAGAGAATCTGTATTTGATATTATTGATCTTAAAACAATGAAACGTACAGGAAAACAATTGGATGTTAAGAGCGGTGATTTAGGAAATCTAAGAACTACTTACGGTGTTCGAGTTAATGAATCAATTAATGAAGGCAAAGTAACTAAGAAATCTATATCTAAAGCGAGCGATGATTTGGCTAAAATTATTATAGAACTTAAAGATAACTTAGGCAAGTTACAAAAATCTAAAACCGATGAAGAGCGAGCTAAATATATCGAAATTGCAAAAGATCTTACCGTTAAAAGAAAAGATGCTTCTGATTCGTTAAACCTAGCAATCGCTAAATTAGATAAGAACGCTGAGCTAGATCTTAGCGGAAAGGATTGAAACCTTTAAGCAATCACCTCATATAATATATACACTTTTAAATAAACATTGAATGTCTGAACAAAAAGAACTGCCTTTTTTAAGTCTTAGTATAATTGTAAAAAACGAAGAAAAGGTAATCAAAAGAATGCTAGATAGTGTAGCACCTATTCTAGATTATTACGTTATCATTGATACAGGATCTACCGATAAAACTAAACAAATTGCTAAAGAAACCATGGATGCTCATGGAATTCCTGGCGAAATAATCGATCACGAATGGGTTAACTTTTGTACTGCAAGAAATTATGCATACGAAATGACTCAAGGAAAAGCACAATATGGATTTTGGATCGATGCAGATGAGCAATTAATTATTAAACCAGGATTTAGCAAATCCATTATGAAACATCAATTATCTCAACATGATATGGGATCTATGATGGTTGAGTATGGAAATCAAAATTATTTCAGATCACAATTCCATAAATTAGATTATCCATTTGAATGGAAAGGTGCTGTACATGAAGTACAATTCCCGGTTAAAGATAAAGCACCACATCCAGTTACATCTACTCAAATTAATGGATTAGAAGTTCTAGTAACACCAGATGGTGCATCATGGGGTGATCGTTCTAAAGAATCTCAGAAAAAGAAATATCTTGAACATGCTGAATTATTAGAAGAATATATTAAAACTGATGATGATGTTCGATGGATATTCTACTTAGCACAATCTTATCGAGACGCATTTGAATGGGAATTATCAGAAAAATGGTATGCTGAACGAGTAAAACGAGGTGGTGGTTATTGGGAAGAGATCTATTATTCTCAATTAATGGTTGCAACGATGCAAGTTAATCAGAAAAAGCCGGTATCAGAAATATTAGAATCATACGCTCAATGTTCAAAATTTGATCCTAATCGAGCTGATCATTTAATTCCACTTATTAGACATCATCAAGCTACTAAGAACTGGCCAATGGCATATATAATTAGTAAATATGCATTTGATACGTTTGATAATAAAAATCCATTTCCAAAATCTTCACTGTTCATAGATAAAATGCCTTATGATTGGGGTTTTGCAGACTTACATTCGGTAAGCTCTTATTATATGCAAAAACCTGCCGAAGCTAAAAAAGCTTATTCACGAGTTAAACGAGCATTAAATACAGGAATAGTACCACAAGAACATATTGAAAGATTATTAAAGAACGAAGAATGGTTCAGTAAAATGAAAATGCCTGTACCACCAGTAAGAAAATCTAATCACCAAAAGCCTAAGAAGAAACGTAAAAAACGTAGATAATGGAGTTAAAACAATTCAAAAATATAACTGCCACTGCTCATATCGATACCACCAAAATAATGGATCCAGACACATCTCAAGTGTACGCTAAGGTATCAGAAAATGGAGATGAGATATTTATGTATATCAAAAATTCACAGAATGGTAGATCTATTAAAATTCATTTAAAGGAATTTGTAGAAATACTTTCAGAGACTTCGAATAAGGATTCTGAAGATAAACCTATTGAATCCAAGGAAATAGATAAAACTGACCTTAAAGAAACGATAGAAAAAGATTCCAAGGAAGATATATAATAAAAGAAATATTATTATTTATGAAACACTTTAAGCTTTTTGAAAATTGGGATGGTGAATCTATTAACGAAGCTAGATTATCTAATAAAGGCCTTAGAGATGAAATATTAAAACAATTTTCATCTGAATATGAAAAACATAGTTCAGGTAACCGATTATTTTCTAGAGGAACTACTATTGAAGATTTAGAAAAAAGAATGCAATCAGTCTTAACCGGAATGGGAGTATCTTATGAGGATATGGTAATAGTTCCAGCTAGAAATAAGAATCCATTCACGAATAAAGACATCTCTAGTGCGTATGATTCAGTTGCTTTTAAAGTAGATGGTAAAGATTATGCGTTAACTTTAGCAGATCAGACAAATGCAGGACCTACAACCGAACAGCATGAATCATGTTCAATTCTTTTATTTGAACGAGCACTAAAAAACAACGATCCTTTAATTTCAAATTATATGGATGAGTTGGTAAAGATATATCCTGGTATAGAAGGTGACAAAGGATGGCTAACTGCATTTCAATCTCAAGTAAATGCATTAATTACATATTTAAAAGGACATAATACAAAAGGTTATTCATTCTTTCGTGATGATAAATTTACTGACGATTTATATAAACATGCTAAAAAATTAGCTGGATTTAGCAAAAAAGATTCTTGGAATCCAGCAGACGTTTGGATCATCGATAATCCATCTAAAAGAATAAAAGAATTATTAGATACTACATCAGTTGCTGAATTAAACAATGTTTTGCGAGAAGGATTACGAACCAAAACGATAATTCCAATATCGCTTAAGAAAACTAAAAAGACTGCATCTGTACAAGAACTTAATTTAGAGGCACAACAGAAAAAGATCATTAAGGTGGATAAAATATATGTAGATATGTTATTCGATAATGATAAAAAATCGTTTAAGAATAACGGAGCTACTATATACTTAGATAATGGTGCTAAATTTGCTTGTAGATCTTCGGATGCTAGAAGATTACAATTTGTTTTTGAAGGTACTATGAAGGGTGCTGCTGCTCAATTGGGTAAGGTTCCTAAAAATATATTAAATTCGTTAATACCTAAAGTGAAATCAAATCAAAATGATTGGAAGGCATTTAACCGAGATAAGAACTCATTAAAAACTATGTTTGACTTTGTGAACAAACAAAATATAGTAGATGATAATAATGCTGATTGGAAATCGTTTTCATCTGGTATGGAATTCTATTCGAATAATATACCTCTGAGATATGCCGAAAAATGCACAGCTTTAAATTATATCAATAATTTATTAAAGCAAAAAAATTACGAAGAAATTGTAACTAAACTATTTTTTGCAGCTCAGAAAAAAGGTGAAGACTTCGGTCCCTTCATTAAAATATACTAAAATAAAAATAAAAATAAAAACATGAAAAATATAAACGCATTTAGATTATCTGAATCATTCGTAGATTTTTTAGATAAAGAAAACAGCCCTTTAAATGAAGGACAATTTAGTTGGATGACTCATGACAGTGGAGATCAAATAGGGTCAGATCCAATGAATCAGATACATGTTTATATGTTTGATAACGATGGTAACCGATACGAAGAGAAAGATTATGAAGGATACGGCGAATTTGGCGGAATGGACTATTATGAGTTAGTTGCTAAAATGAATGGTTACACTGAAGAGGATCTTAAAGATAAGAAGCTAATGAAAAAGGCTAGAGTTATGGGTAAACCAGAAATGCGACAAATTGGTATCGCACTTGCATTCGATGAAGGTATTAAATCTAAAAAGGGAAAGAAAGTTTTATTCCCAGCATTAGTTGCTAATAAAAATTTCAATTGGAAGCGACATGACTTTACCAAAGAAGCAGACAGTGATCCAAACCAAAGCTGGTATGTAGAACCTGAATATGATGAGGATGGATATGGATACGGATATTAATTTGGATATATAATAAAAATACAATAACAAATGAAAAATTTGCAAACATTTAACGAATTTGTCAACGAAGCTTATGCAAACAAATCCGGTAAAGACATTATGGATTTTAAGCCAACGTCTATTATGTTAGAATACATAGAAATCATCGCAAAAGCTTTAGGAGTTAAAGCTAAGGATATGAAAATGATTGGTTCAGGCTTTGGTATGCATTTTCAAGCCGGTCCTGCTTTATGGGACTTTACAACCCCTGAATATTCATCAGCGGATCTAGCATTTAAGAAAGGTTCGGCGAAAGATATTAAATTACCAGAGTCAAAAGTACCTGAAGGTCCATATGCAATGGTAAATACACGAACTGGAATTGCTAGATACGAAGAGGAAGGATTTACAGCATACTTCTTTACAAAAAAATCAAAATTTTAATATGAAAAATTTACAAACATTTAGCGAATTTGTTAATGAATCTACAATCAATGAGGCTTATGCAAAGAAGGCGGATCAATTTATTATGGATTATGAACCGGATTCTGATACATTACTTAATATTAAAGCAGTCGCAAAAGCTTTGGGTGTCAATATTAAAGATTTGAAACAAATCGATTCTGAAATGCATTCTGAAACTCCGGAATACTCGGCAGCGGAAAAAGCGTTTTCTAAAGGAACTTCAAAAAGTATTGATTTACCAAACGGATCAACTATGAGTGGTCCATTTGTATATGTAAATAAACAAACCGGAGTTGCTAAATACGAGGAGCAAGGATTTACTGCATATATGTTTACCGACAAATCAAAATTTTAATATGAAAAACTTACACACATTTGATGAATTTGTAAACGAAACCGTTCAAAAGATACCAATGGGTGAAGTTAGGCCGGATGAGTTAAGAATCAACGGAGTTAAAAATAAATTATACATTGTTAACTTCGATAAGAATATGGATGCTAACGAAAAGAAATCTTTTTTAGATTATATTAAACAAAAGCATGGTTCTATTATATCTGAAATTTCTACACATTTAGGAGATCTGGTTGTTACATTAACTATATTCGTTACAACTCCAATAGCAAACGATTTTAAAGAAATTTTAAATTCTATCTTTACACAACGAGCTGAGGACAATATGGAAAAATCGGAAAGACAAAAATCCGAAAAAGATCCAGACCCAGATTGATAATAAAAAAATAACTTAATTATGAGAAAGAAGATGATTGCACTGTCGTTAAGTTCAATACTATTATTTGGATGTGGGTCTACAAAGCCTGCTTCAGATCAATGTTGCGAGAAACCGATATTAACACAAAGAGAAGCCGATGAAAAATTATTGAACGGCCTTTTATTTGCATTAGTAACTTATGCTATATTTAGTATGATAAAATAAATAATAATTATGGATATACTTAAACATGGTTCTCGAGGTAAAGATGTCGAGAGCCTTCAGGAATTTTTAGGTCTACATGCAGATGGAGTATTCGGAAAGAAAACTTTATCAGCAGTATTAAAATGGCAAGGATCTAGAGGTTTAACCGCCGATGGTATTGTTGGTCCTAAAACATGGGATGCTATGGGATTAGCCTCTACTGATGAATCTGAGCGATCAATATGCAGTCCTAATGGTTTAGTAATACACAAGAATTATTTACCAGCCGATGAATATTGTCATGGTCAAGGAGGTTCTGAATATATTTTCTTACATCATACAGCAGGATGGAATAGTCCTTACAAAACTATAAATAATTGGGGTCGAGATAGTCGAGGTAGAGTTGCTACTGAGTTTGTATTAGGTGGCCAAAAAATTACAAACGGTGATGATGAATATGATGGAACTTTAGTACAAGCATTTCCTGAAGGTAATTATGGATGGCACTTAGGTAAGAATGGCTCGCAATATATGCATAAACATTCTACTGCAATTGAGGTTAATAACTTTGGCCAACTTACTAAAGGAGGTTATCGTAAAAAACTACCTAATGGCAAGCGAATTTGGGTAGAAAAAGATCCAACTCGATATTATGCATATCAAGGATCTTTAGCAGATGAATCACAAATAGTAACATTGGATAAAGAATTTCGAGGATATAAAGATTGGCATCGATATACTGATGCTCAAATAGAAGTATTACGAGATTGGATAATATTTGTTGGAGAACGAGATGGAATCGATATTCGTAAAGGACTACCTGAATTAGTTAGAGAATATGGTGCAAATGCATTTGAATTTAATGAAGATGCTTATTATGGTAAAGTAAAAGGAGTTTGGACTCATACAAATACTCGAAAAGATAAATTCGATATGTTCCCTCAACAAGAATTAATGGATATGCTTGTAAGTCTTTAAGACTATTTTTTTTAATAATAATTATAGCCCCTCTTGATATATAATTTAAATAAAATATCAAGATGGGCTATTTGAGTATAGACGAAGTTAAGGAACCTGAGGATCTGTTCCTTACTAAAGAATTTCAAGACCTATCTTGTGGTAAAAAATAATCAATTAATATGAAAAAGGTTATTGCGTGGATCACAGGTCTTTTAAAAGACGAAAAAGGTACTCCATCATCTAAAAGATTTATTGGTATTCTATCAGGTCTTAGTTTGTGTATAACACTCTTTGTTAATCAATTTACTGAAGAACATGTTGCTCCTTCTCCAACTTTAATTAATGCAGTTGCAGCTTTGGCATTTGGTGCTTTAGGTTTAGCATCTGTAGATAAAATTTGGGGCAATAAAAAATAAATACTAAAAATAGTTTAGACTAATATGAGATTCTTTAAGTTATTCCTTTTATGCTTTATTCTAGGAATGCCTATTCTTAATGCACAAACTACTACAGTAAACGTAAGGTCTCTCAAAACTCATTATGGAAACCTTTCTGGGGGAGATGGGTATAGCGGAAATGCCAATACTCATGCAGAGTTTGACAATATGGTTAATCTTAGCTCTAATGGTACTACACTCTATTTAGATACAACAACAAATATTTTAAGTCTACAAGGACTAAGGGGGAATAATTGGTGGAATCCACCGAGATGGGGTAATCAAAGATTTGCAATCGTTTATACGGGTTGGGTAAAACCTAACAAGACTGGTAACTACTCATTTAGAACATATACTGATGACTCTCATGAGTTTATGATTAAGGGTCTAGGTTATACTGATGATATTATTACTAAACATTATGGTTACAATACATGGAATACCAGAACTG